>SAMEA104404100__coassemble_1265_pt1 | contig 23560 bp, 19 predicted proteins | sample SAMEA104404100__metabat2_low_PE_067 | metagenome-assembled genome bin SAMEA104404100 (sample SAMEA104404100) | Balaenoptera acutorostrata | reverse complement strand
ATATTAATGACGAATGACGAATGACGAATGACGAATTGGCATTAGAGTTGAGAGTGGAGAGTTGAGAGTGGAGAGTTGAGCAAAAGCTTTTTAAACTGCAAGTTTTAGATATAAATCCTTATGAAAGTGAAGTGTTTTTATGAAAATAAATCTTTTTGATAGCCACGTGCATAGCGATAACTCGCACGATGGCAAAAATCCAATAATGTTTATTACTGATAAGGCTATGGAAAATGGCATTATGGGATTATCTATAACAGACCATTTTGAGTGCGATGATATAGAAAATCTTCATAAGCATCGTCAGGCAATAAAGCAATCTGTATTTGAAACAGAGCTTGCAAATACAACATATTATGGCAAAATACGCCTAACTAAGGGTATAGAGCTTGGACAAGCAAGCTTTAGACCAGATATAGCGACCAAAATGCTTAGTGATAATAATTTTGATTTTGTACTTGGCTCCATACATAAGCTAAGGGATACAGAGGACTTTGCTTATGTAAACTTTGATGATACAGATATAGTTATAAGGGATATTATGGATAAGTATTTTGAGGAGTGCCTAGAGCTTGCAAAAACCGCAGACTTTGATTCGCTAGCACACCTTGGCTATCCAATTAGATATATATGGGGCAAGTATCGTATACCTTTTAATCTAAATTTATGCTCTGATATAATAGATGAAATATTAAAGGTGCTAATTACGAGAGGTAAGGCACTTGAAATTAATACATCGGGTATGCGTACTCCGCTTGCAAAGACAAATCCAGACTTCGATGTACTAAAGCGATATAGGGACTTTGGTGGAGAGCTTGTAACAATAGGAAGTGATGCACATATGGCAAATGATATGTGCTATGCTTTTGATTTAGTAATGGATAAGATGCTTGAATATGGATACAAAAATTTTGCATTCTACCGTGAAAGAAAACCAGTTATGCTAAAAATAATATAAAATTTATGGCTCAGTCTATTTTTAAGCTGAGCCTTTTTTATATAGCAAAACAGCCTACCGATTTTTCGATAGACTGTTTTTTAAAAAATAAATTATGAAAGGTGTAGAAATATGCTTAATTATTTTTTGGCTGTGCTAGAGTGACAGTTACAGCCACAGCTTCCGCAGTCACAGCCACAGGAGGACTTTCCGCTTTTTTTGTCCTTTACCATCTTGTATACTATAGCACCGACTATTACCAAAAGCACGGCACCCACTATTATTGTTGGTAAGTTCATTTTTTCACCTCTGTCTTTCTATAGATTATGCGTTGGCTTTAGCTGTTTGTAGCTCCTGTGAAGGTTTTCTAAATAGCATATATAGCATAAATGCTAGTGATACTGCTGCAAATACTATGCCAACTGGGTTAATAGCGCCTGTAAACATTAGTCCAAACTGATATATGATTAATGAAACGATGTAGGCAAATAATGTTTGATAGATGATTGCAAACCAAGTCCAACGAGTGTTATTCATCTCTCTCTTTATAGCGCCAATAGCCGCAAAGCAAGGAGCGCAAAGAAGATTGAATATTAGGAATGAGTAAGCCTGAAGTGCTGTGTAGTCTTGAGCAAGAAGTGTCCAGAACTCACTGCCGTACTCGGAAACCTCACCGAAGTTATAAAGAATACCGAAGGTTGAAACAACGTTTTCCTTTGCAACTAGTCCAAGGAATGTAGCTACAGTAGCCTTTGCATTACCAAAGCCTAGTGGAATAAATATCCAAGCTATAGCATTACCTATGTATCCAAGTATGCTGTATTCGTATGTATCAACAGCTCCAAAGTGTCCATCAACGAAGCCGTAGGATGAAGCAAGCCAGATAAATATTGTTGAAAGAAGAATAATTGTACCAGCCTTTTTAATAAATGACCAGCCTCTTTCCCACATAGAGCGAAGAACTGTTCCTACCTTTGGCATATGATAGGCTGGTAGCTCCATAACGAATGGAGCAGGGTCTCCAAGGAAAGGTTTTGTCTTTTTTAGTATAATTCCTGATACTATTATAGCTGCTATTCCAACAAAGTATGCTGATGGAGCAACCCACCAAGCACCACCGAACAATGCTCCCGAAATAAGTGCTATTATTGGAAGCTTTGCACCACATGGCATAAAGGTTGTTGTCATTATTGTCATTCGGCGGTCACGTTCATTTTCAATAGTACGGCTTGCCATAACTCCTGGGATACCGCAGCCTGTACCAATTAGCATTGGTATAAAGGATTTTCCAGATAGTCCAAACTTACGGAAAACTCTATCTAGTACGAATGCTATTCTTGACATATATCCACATTCCTCAAGTATTGCAAGGAATATAAATAGTACAAAAATTTGTGGAACAAAGCCCAAAACTGCGCCTACACCACCAATTATACCATCTACTATTAGACCCTCTAGGAATGGAGCTGTGTTAATGCTCTCCAAAAAGCTTGCAGCTGCTGGAGCTATCCACTCACCAAAAAACACATCATTTGTAAAATCTGTTACTATAGTTCCTACTGTTGTTACTGATATATAGTATACCACAAACATAATAACTGCAAATATTGGTAGTGCAAGTATTCTGTTTGTAACAATGCTGTCTATCTTATCTGATAGGCTCATTGCCGATTTATTTTTCTTTATATAGCCATTTTTCATTATATCGCCAATGAAGGTATATCTTTCATCAGTAATGATGCTCTCTCCATCATCCTCAAGCTCTGCCTCAATATGAGCTATGATATTATCTATTTCTACTTTTGTATTGCTGTCGAGCTTAAGCTCCTCTTCTATTTCCTTATCTCTTTCAAATAGCTTTATTGCAAAAAATTCTCTTCTTTCTGCTTTTTCATAGTTTAAAAGAGTCTCTATTTTTTTAATGCTTTCATCTATTTTTGTTGAGTAAAGATTTAATGGAGCTACCGCCCTAGCAGATTTAGCTGCCGAAATAGCCGCCTTTACTACCTCGTCAATTCCATCTCCATTCATTGCTGATATTTCAAAAACAGAGCAATTTAGATTTTCTCTTAGATGTCTTATATTTATAACGTCACCACGTTTTTTTACTACGTCTAGCATATTTACAGCTACAATAACAGGAATACCTATTTCAAGAAGCTGAGTTGTTAGATAGAGGTTTCTTTCAAGGTTTGTACCATCTACAATATTGATTATCGCATCTGGCGAATTATTGATAAGATACTTTCTTGCTATAATTTCCTCTGGTGTGTATGGTGATAGTGAATATATACCTGGTAAATCCGCTATTACTACACTCTTATCTGATTTTAGCTTGCCCTCCTTTTTTTCTACTGTAACTCCTGGCCAGTTTCCAACATATTGATTAGCTCCCGTTAAGAAGTTAAATAGCGTTGTTTTACCGCTGTTTGGATTACCGGCTAATGCTATTGTTATACCCATATAAGACAAATCCTTTCTATCTGTAGTTAGCAAAAGCTAACTATATTACTAAATAAAAGTGGCTCAGGAAGCCACTTTTTATTTCCCATAAAAGAGAGAAACTATTGCTTTATCACTTCGATTATTGAAGCGTCAGCCTTACGAAGTGAAAGCTCATATCCACGAACCGTCAGCTCCATTGGGTCACCTAGTGGGGCAACCTTTCTTATGTATATGCTAGTACCCTTTGTGATACCCATATCCATAATTCTTCTCTTTAAAGCTCCCTCGCCCTGTAGCTTTGATACAGTTACAGTTTCTCCAACCTTTGCATCTTTTAATGTCATTGTGAGTCTCCTTTCGTCAGTTAAAACCGACTGCTTATATTTTAAATAATAATTTTATTTGCCATACCCTTATTGATTGCAATTCTCGAATCCTTTATTTCGACTATTACATTTCCAAGAACCTCGTTTACAACCTTAACACTTGCACCTGTTACAAAGCCTAGCTGCTTAAGATGACGTATTACCTCGTCATTTCCGCTTATTTTCTTTATTGTATTATCTTTTCCTATTTCAGCGAACGTTAACGGCATAAAATCATTCCTTTCTAAAAATCTAACGCTAGTTAGCATAAGCTAACTTCTGTATCTACAGTATAAATAAAACGCTTTTACTTGTCAAGAGCATTTAATAAAAAATTTGTATGTTTATGAAAAAATTTTTATATTAATTTACCAATAATAGTTTTTTTAGTAAATATTCAATTTATTTTTTGGCTATTTTTAAGATTAAAATATCTCATTGTTGTTATTACACCTCTTTTATTATATAATATTTACAGAATTTATTTTATATGAGAGGTAGAACAATGACTAATTTTATATGTCCAGTATGCGGAAATGAGCTAATAAGAAACGAGAATACATATAAGTGCATAAGAAATCATTCCTTTGATATTTCACGAAAGGGCTATGTAAATTTGCTTATGAGCCAGAATAGCAAAAATAAGCAGCACGGTGATGATAAGCTAATGGTGAGAGCAAGACGAGATTTTTTAAATAAGGGCTACTACTCACGCTTTATGGAGGGCATTTGTGAGACCATTAATAAATATGCTAGCTGTGGTGATACTATTCTCGATGCTGGCTGTGGAGAGGGCTATTATACAAACAATATAAAAAAAGTACTACTAAAAAATAATAAGGACGCAGATATTTTTGCAATAGATATTTCTAAAAATGCGCTGGAGCTAACAAATAGGGAGCATAAGGATATAAACAGGGCTGTTGCAAGTGTATTTAAAATACCTATGGCAGATGATAGCTGTGACATTCTTATCAACATATTCGCACCATTTAGTGATGAGGAATACAAAAGGGTTATAAAGCCTTGTGGAAAACTAATTTTAGCTATACCTCTTGAAAATCATCTTATGGGACTAAAAAAAGCGGTATATGATAAGCCATATAAAAATGAGGTTATGGACTATAAAATAGATGGCTATGAGTTTTTAGAGGAAAAGAAAGTTATATATGATATATTCCTTAAGACAAACGAGGATATACAGAATTTATTTATGATGACTCCATACTATTACAAGACCTCAAGACAGGACTTTCTAAAGCTTAATAATTACTCCTCACTAAAAACTGAGCTAGAATTTGCAATTCTTGTGTACCAAAAGAAATGAAGCTTGAGTAAGAGAGGTGTAATATTGTGTTAAAACTAATACTTGGAAAAGCAGGAACAGGAAAGACAAGCTATATACTTAATCGTTCAGTAGAATATGCTCTAAATGAAAAAAACTCAATAATTCTTGTGCCAGAGCAGTTTTCGTTCGCCCTAGAAAGAAAGCTTCTTGATATGACAAATGGAGTGAGAACTGACAAAATAACTGTGCTTTCCTTTGGCAGGCTATGTGAAAATATATTTAGTCTCTATGGTGGCAGAGTAGGAAAGAGCCTAAACGATACAGCAAAGCTAATACTTATGAAGCTAAGCATTAGCGAAATAAGGGATAGACTGACTGTATATGAAAATATAAGGGATCAAAATAGCTTTACAGAGACTATGATTAGCGCTATAGATGAGCTTAAGGCGTGCGGTGTGTATCCTGACGATATAGATAGAGCCTTAGACAACATAGAGGATAAACAGCTTTCGGATAAGTTAATTGACATAGGTGAAGTATATAGGGTGTATCAGGCTATGCTTGAGCAGAGCTTTAAGGACCCACTTGACGATATATATAAGGCTATAGCTATTCCAGAAATAAACGACTTTTTTAGTGACAAGACAGTACTTATAGATAGCTTTGATTACTTTAGCCCACCGCAAAAGCGTATGATTGAATTAATGATAGAGCATTGTGAAAATGTGGAGCTTTCTCTTTGTGCAGACGATAGACCAATTATGCCATCGGATGTATTTTTACTTATGAAGCAGACGGCGGAATGGTTTAAGGCAACGGCAAAAAGGCTTTCTGAGGATATTCCTGAGGTAATTTATCTTGAAAATAACTACAGAGCAAGGACTGAGGGAATAAGATATATAGGTGATATAGCTTTAAATAAGCATATAAGGGAAAATATAACAGATAATAGTGTAACCGTGGCAGAATGTGGAAATCTATATGACGAGCTTACGTATATAGCGGCTGAAATAAAAAGACTAGTTCACGAGGAAAATTATAGATATAGGGATATTGCCCTTGTTACAAGAAGCATTGACGACAGCAGTAGTGCGCTCGAAACTATATTTAACATATACGATATACCGCTATTCTTTTCAAAAAAGGAAGCGGTTACAGCAAAGCCTATATTTAACTGTGTAAAAACCCTACTCGAAATAGGCAAAAGCTCACTTTCAACAGAGATAATACTCAGACTTGCAAGAAATCCTGCTCTAAAGCTTTCTCAAAGCGACTATTCCCTTTTGGAGGACTATGTATATATATGGAATATAAAGGGTAAGGCGTGGAGAGATGAATTTAAAAATTCTCCTGATGGAATTAACGCAAAAAACACAGCTAGCGAAAGAAAAAGGCTCGAACAAATAGAAAGCACTAGAAAAGCTATAATGGAGCCACTTATTAAGCTAATAGAGAGTATGAGGGTGGGTACGGCTGAGGCTATTACAAAGGGAATTTTTACATATATTGATGATATAGAGCTAATACAAAATTTGAAAAAATTCTATAAAAAACAGCTTGAGCTTGATGGTGACGAAAAATATTATAATGATGCCATTAAGGAAATGTCGGATATGTACAATATCCTAATAGATATGATGGATTTGTTTTGCGATATTATGGGCGAAAAATATATGGATAAAAAGGATATTTGCGAGCTACTTATTGGAGCTATTGATTCTATAGAGGTCGGAAATATACCTAATACACTTGACTGTGTAGTTGCTGGAAGTGCAGATATAGTAAGATTTGATTCGCCTAAGGTTACATTTGTCTATGATGTAAATAGTGGAGTATTTCCACAAAAGCTTTCGTTTAAGGGAGTGTTTACTAGAGCAGAGCAGGAAAAGCTTATAACTAACGGAATAGAGATAAATCTAAACCCCTTGCAAAAAGCCATAGTTGAAAAGATGTATCTATACACAGCACTTACCTCTCCTTGTGAAAAGCTCTATGTTTCATATACAGTAAATACACTAAAGGGAGATATAACGGAGCCATCATTAATAATTGAGCAAATTTTATCGGGCTTAAATATAAGTAAGCTAGTTGTCTCACAGCTTGATAGCTCAGCCTATGTATATGATTTATTTACTCTTAGAAATAGCTATGTAAAGCTTAAAAGTCAAGGGCTTAATTGTGACACAGAGCTTGAATTATTAATGGAGCTAAAGGATAGTAGCTTTTTAAGAACGACAGAGGATTTATTTAACGAAAAATTAGCCGAAAATATTTTCCCAGAGACAGCAAAAAAACTCATAGGTGATGAGGTGAGACTTTCTCCTACAAAAATTGAGCTATTTTATAGCTGTCCATTTAGATATTTTATAGAAAATATGCTAAAAATAAAAAAGCGTGAAAAGGCAGAGTATAATCAACTTGTTTCTGGCAGTGCTATGCACAAGGTACTTGAGGATATAATAAATCAGATAGGTGTAACAGTCGGATTTGATAAAATAGTAGGACTTACTCACGCACAGGTTGAAAAAATGGTTACTAACATTTTGCAAAGCTATATAAATTCTATATTGAGCGTAAATAGTCAAACAGGAGCAAGATTTAAGTATAATCTAGAGAGACTTGTAAATATGCTGTGCATAATTGTAGAGCATATCGGCAGAGAGTTTGCAGCAAGTGAATTTAAGCCGATAGGAACAGAGGTATCTGTAAGGGCAGATGGTATGGTGTCTCCTATTAAGCTCGAGATTGATGGAACAAAATTCTATATAAATGGCAGTATAGATAGAGTAGACCTTGCAAATATAAATAACGAGGACTATGTGCTTGTTACTGACTATAAGTCAGGTGACAAAAAGTTTTCACTTAACGAGTTCTTTTATGGACTTAATATGCAGATGCTTATATATCTATTTGCACTGTGTGACGATGATGAAGTAGATAATACAGATAGACTGGTATCTAAATATGGCAGACTAAAGCCAACAGGAATAGCCTATGCTCCAATAAATATAAATCCTATTGACTACATTAATTCTCCAATGGATAGTATAAAAAATAGTGAGCTAGACAGTAATCTAATGACCAATGGACTTTTTGTGTACAAGGATGAGGTACTAGAGGCTTTGGAAAAGGATAAGCTTGGAAGATTTTATCCTATTAACTTTACCTCAAGGACTAATAAGCCAAAGCACAAGGATACCATTCTTTCCGAAAAAAGCTTTAGCTATATAAGAGAAGCTGTCTATGAAAAGATTGAAAGAATGGGCGAAAGCATACTAAGGGGTGAAATTTGTCCACTACCTATAAAAAAGGATGATAAATTTGCGTGTGAGTACTGTCCTAACGCTCTTCTTTGCAAAAATAAATATCAAAAGGTATTTAAGGATATAAAGGTAATTAATAAGCTTTATGATGAGCTAATGGAAATAGAAGAAAACGAAGAGAATAAAGAAGAATAGGAGGCATATTTCTTGGCAAATGTAAAATGGACTACTAACCAAAAAAAAGCAATTGATGCTAGAAATTCAAATATACTTGTATCTGCAGCGGCAGGAAGTGGAAAAACGGCTGTCCTTACCGAGAGAGTAATAAGCAGAATAACTGATAAAAATAATCCTATAAATATAGATAGACTACTTATAGTAACCTTTACAAATGCGGCAGCTGAAGAAATGAGACAGCGTATACAAAAAAAATTGTGGGAGCTTATTGCAAAAAATCCAAATGACGAGCATCTACAAAGACAGGTGCTACTTGTAGACTCCGCTCAGATAAGCACTATACACTCATTTTGTATTGAGCTATTGCGTGAAAACTTTGAAAGTCTTGGACTGAGTGCTGAATTTACCATAGCTGATGAAAAGGATTTAAGCGTTATGCAGTCAAATTTAGTTCGTGAGCTTATAGATATATATTATGAACAGAATAATTCTGATTTTTTAAAGCTTGTGGAGCTAATCTCCGCCTCAAAGAATGACAAAAAGCTTGAGGATAGTATTCTAACTCTATACTCATTTTTGCGTAACCACCCATTTTATGATGTGTGGGTAGCTAGGGCAATTTCTAGCTATAATAACGCTTTCGGTATAGAGGATAGTAGCTGGTTTAAGCTAATAAATGGCTATATACTCGATGCTACTGAATATATGGAGCAGATAATAGAAATAGCAAAGAACAAAATGTCATTTGACAGTCAAATAGAGGATGCGTATACTGAAGTTTTAGAAAAGGACGAGAAAAATATTAAGTCCATAAAAAAAGCGGTAGAAGGTGGTAGGTGGGACGATATGTCAAGGTCTGTTCTAGGTATAAACTTCGACAGAATGCCCACAATAAAAGGCTGTAAAAATGCACCACTAAAGGATGAGGTCTTGGCTCTTCGCAAGGAAGTAAAGGATACAGTAAAAAAGCTGGGGGAGCAGATATTTATAATAACATCTGACGTATATAATGATGATAATACATATATACAGCCACTAATAAAGACTCTTTTTGATATGGTTATGGATTTTGACGGAATGTACAGTAACGAAAAGCTAAAAAATAATGAGCTTGATTTTAACGACCTTGAGCATTATGCTCTAAAGCTACTGTATAGGCATTGTGAGGACGGCTATGAGCTAACAGATATTGCAGAGAGCCTAAAAAATATGTATGACGAAATGCTAATAGATGAGTATCAGGATACAAACGAAACTCAAGAGATGATATTTAAGGCACTAGAAAACAATAATCTCTTCTTTGTAGGTGACGTAAAGCAAAGTATATATAGATTTAGACAGGCACGTCCCGAAAACTTTTTATACAAAAAAAATACATACGCCGACTATGGCACAGGAGAAAAAAATTCAAAAATAATTCTTTCGGAAAACTTTAGAACAAGAAGAGAAGCAACTGAGGTTGTAAACTTTATTTGCGAGAGAATATTTAATAAAACAGTCGGAGAAATGGAGTATCTAGCCGAGGATAGATTAAATTCATCAGGTAAGTTTGACTACAGTGTGGAAAAGCCAGTGGAGCTTATGATAGTTGATGAGGCACAAATAAAGGACGCTACAAAATATGAAAATTTGCAGGCAGAGGCAGTGGCTCAGAAAATATATTCTATGCTTAATGGACATCTACAAATAGAGTATACTCAAGATGATGTAATTAAAACTAGAGATGTAAAGCCATCAGATATATGTATACTAATGCGTTCACGGACAAAGGCAAGTCAATATGTAGATGCGTTAGCAAGACTTAATATAAACGCAATTTCAGATGCGAGCGGTGAATATCTAAGCTCCTACGAGGTAGCACCTATTATAAGCTATCTAAAGGTACTTATAAATCCTATGCTTAATTTTGAAATGTGCGAGACACTTTCATCCTATCTATATGGCTTTTCAACAGAAATACTAGCTGAGCTTAGAATAGACAAAAATAAGAGTGTCTACAGCGTTTTAATAGAAAAATCAAAGGATGATAAATACGAGTACAGTTCGGACATAAGGGACTTCCTAAGAGACTATAGCCTACTTAGAAAGGAAATGGTAAATAGAAGGGCAAGCGAGATAATACAGATAATTTATACTCTTACCTCTGCTGAAAACAAGGTAAATGTACTCACAAATGGTGAGGCAAGGGTTGCAAATTTGCACCTACTTACTCAGTATGCAGAGAGCTACAGCAAGGGCTACAATATAGATAGCTTTGTCAATTATATATACAGTATGGAGGATGCGGGCTGTGACCTTGAGCCTGCGAAGCTATCCTCTAGCGACAGCGTAACCATAATGAATATACATAAATCAAAGGGACTTGAATTTCCTATAGTTATTTTGGCAGAGACAGAAACTAGATTTAATGAGATAGACCTAAGAGAGCCTGTTATTCTTAATGCTGAATATGGTGCGGCATTTAGGATAAAAAACACAAAGGATATGATACAACATAAAACCCTGCCATTTATATCTCTTTCTATAGAAAATAGAAGAGCTATGCTTTCCGAGGAGCTTAGAATACTGTATGTTGCTCTTACTCGTGCAAAGCAATACCTAATTATATCAGCAGAGGATAAAAATGGAAATAAGATAAGAAGAGCAATGCTAGACTCGAATATTAGTCCTTGGAGAATAAGAAATTCTACTTCTATGTATGACTGGATAATTATGGCACTTACTCATCATTCAGAATTTAGCCTATATTTTAATGAAAATGATGAATTATCCGTTGATACTAGCAAAAAGGTATCAACACTTAAATGCTCTGTTTTTGAAATAGAAAATATAGGAGAGGAAAAAGAAGAAAATATTAAAGCTAAAATTGTATCTAATGAGGAAAAAAAGGCTCATCTAAAGACAAATATGTTGTGGAAATATCCTTATGAAAAGGAAACAATAACTCCAATAAAATTTTCGGTTTCTGAACTAAGTCACGACAAGTATGAGGAAAAATATCTATTTAATCGCAAGCCAAAGGTCTTTAAAAATGAAGCTCTTACAGCAACCGATAAGGGTACAGCTATGCACAAATTTATGCAGTATGTAGACTACAAAAATCTACCTGATAATATTGAAGAGGAGCTAGCACGAATGCTCAATAAGCAGTTTCTATCCGAAAGTGAAGTAAAGTCTATTAGTAGAGACAGAGTGTACGAGATGTTCACGTCCGATTTTGGAAGACGAATACTTAACGCAAGGGCAGTCCGCCGTGAAATGCGTTTTATGTATAAATATTCTCGTGCGGAGCTTACAAAAATAATAGGTGAAAATGACAGCATAGGTGAATCTACAGTTATTCAGGGTGCAAGTGACCTTATACTTTTTGAGGATGACGGAATAGTACTAATCGACTATAAGACGGACAAGGCAAAGCAGGAAAGTGAGCTAATAGATAAATATAAAATACAGCTTGAGCTATATGCGGATATTCTTGAAAGGATACTTAGCAAAAGAGTAAAGGAAAAAGTTATATATTCCTTTACCTTAAATACTCCTATATATCTATAATAGAAGTATTTACAACAAAATTCGTGTTTTTCTCTCAAGTTACTTGAAGTAGACAGTCATTTATGGTATCATTATATAGGTAAATAAATACTTATACATTTGGAAAAGTCTACATACCGAATGTACAGAATATATTATATGGAGGAAAATATAAAATGGCTAACGAAGTATTATTAGAAACATCTGCTCGTCACGTACACGTAACAAAAGAAGACCTTGAGGTTCTTTTTGGTAAGGGCTACGAGCTTACAGTAAAAAAGGAGCTATCACAACCTGGTCAATATGCAAGTAACGAGCGTGTTGACGTTGTTGGACCAAAGAGAACACTTAGCGGTGTTTCAATTCTAGGTCCTGTTCGTTCTGCTACACAAGTAGAGATTTCTCTAACAGATGCTCGTTCAATTGGTGTTACTGCTCCTATCCGTGAGTCAGGCGATGTTGCTGGCAGCGGTGCATGTAAGCTAGTTGGACCAAAGGGTGAGGTTGAAATCAGCGAGGGCGTTATTGTTGCAAAGCGTCACATTCACGCAACACCAGAGGATGCTGAAAGACTAAACATAAAGGATAAGGAAATTGTTTCTCTAAAGGTTGTTAACGACAGCCGTTCAACAATTTTTGGTGATGTTATTGTAAGAGTTTCACCTTCATACGCTCTAGCAGCTCACTTCGACACAGACGAAGCTAATGCAGCAGCTCTAAGTGGCAAGGTTTACGCAGAAATTATAAAATAATCTAATAGCGAATCTTAAATTAAAAGTAACGAGCTTAAATAAGAGTTGAGATAAATAGACGTATAGTCTTTTGTCTCAACTCTTATTTTTTTCTAAATTACGAATTTAGTGTGTAGCTCTTCACTCTGAGCGAAGCTCCAATTACCGCTTTTAAACGTTATTTAGCAGCCACAGTTGTTATCACAGCAGCCATAATTGGTTGATTGCATATTTCCGCAACCACAACCGCAACCACCACAGCCACAGTTTCCACAACCACAAACAAGGAATAGAACAATTACAATGATTAGAAGTGTTGTGTCGTCAAGTCCAAAAAGTCCTCTGTTACATGGGTTACAATTACACATAATAAAACCTCCGAAAATAATTATTTAATAAGGCTTAGCCTTATCGCATATAGTAAAAAGCAATATGTACTGCTTTGTTACCGTGAACTTTATTATGCTTTATACTATGCCCCAAGCCGTAAAAGTGTTACATATTAAGTAATTTTTTTGTCTTGGTTGTCTTAAATGTATTTAATATGGGCAATATATATTTGAAATTAAAAAGCATATTTATATATGTACTCAAAATATAAATGTATAAAGTATGTGTGTTTTTATAAGCAGAAACGGAGGCAATATGTTCAGATTTGTAGGCTTTACTCTAAAGTCAGTATACGCCATTAATAACGCTATAGATATGGCACAAAAGGATGGCTGTAATGAGGTAAGCTCCTTACATTTACTATATGGAATACTAAATACTAGTGGTGCTATTGGAAGTAGTATATTAAAAAAGTATGGAGCAACAGCAAAAGAGCTAGAGGATATAATACAGCTAAAATGTAAGAAAAGTGTACAGCACAGTCTCTCGCCAGACAATTTTTCACAGAATGTTAAAGAAATTCTTGAGGCATCAAAGCTCGAAAGCAAAAATATGGGACTTATACTCTCAGGAACAGAGCATATCCTGCTTGCGTGTATAAATACAATAGCCTCAAATAGCTTTCTATTTATGATTAGACACGGAATTTCAAGAAAAGCCATACTCAGCTATTTATCTGACGAAAATATAAAGTACAATTTACCACAAGCTAAATCTACTCAAAATATTAATCATAAGGAATGCGGAGGATATGATAAAATGGCAAGACCTACATCAGTAAGGTGTGAAATACTTGATAAATACGGAATAGATTTGACAGCTAAGGCTGAATGTGGTGACCTAGACCCTGTATTTTGTAGAGATAGTGAAACTGAGAGGGTTATCGAAATACTTATGAGGAGAAATAAAAATAACCCCTGCCTTATAGGGGATGCAGGAGTTGGAAAAACTGCTATCGTAGAGGGACTTGCACAAAGAATAATAAATGGCACCGTCCCAGAGCCACTAAAAAACACTAGACTTGTAGCTGTTGATATTACACTACTTTTGTCTGGCACAAGGTACAGAGGTGACTTTGAGGAAAGAATGCACAAAATGCTCTGCGAGGTTGAAAGAGTGGGGAATATTATTCTATTTATAGATGAAATTCATCTTATTGTATCAGCAGGCAAGGCAGAGGGCATATCTACGGATGCTGCCAATATACTAAAGCCACAATTAGCCAGAGGAAAAATAAGAATAATAGGTGCCACTACGACAAAGGAGTATAAGATGTCATTTAAAAATGACAGTGCCCTAGAGAGGCGTTTTCAAAATGTTATGGTAGATGAGCTATCAAGTGAAAAAACTATAGATGTATTAAGAGCCATACGTCCAAAATATGAAAGCTTTCACAAACTTAAAATTTCTGATGAGGCAATAATATCAGCTGTCAATCTATCTGTCAGCTTTGATACAGGGAGACGACTACCCGACAAGGCTATTGACCTTATTGATGAGGCATCGGCATACAAAAATATTTACAGAAGTTCAAGCTTGCTAGAAGCACATGCATCTCCATTCAAATATCACAGCTCAATAAAGCTCCCAACAGTTGACAAGAATGATATAATAACCGCTCTTTCAAAGAGCACAGGGATAAGTGTTGATAGAATAAAAAGCTCTGAAAAAATAGGCTTTTCGGAGCTTGAAAACGAAATATCAAAGCAAATAGTGGGACAACAATATGCTGTATCAAAGGTTTCTGCCGCTATTAGTCGCAGTAGAGCTGGTATTCGCTCAAAAAACAGACCTATTTCAAGCTTTATATTTGCGGGAACATCTGGAATTGGTAAAACCTATATGTGCAGCGTACTTTCTAGTGTGCTTTTTGGTAATACTTCAGCTCTCATTAGACTTGATATGTCCGAATATTCCGAAAGCTTTAGTGTTAGCAGGCTAATCGGCACACCTCCTGGTTATCAAGGCTATGAAAAGGGTGGAGAGCTAACTGACAAAATTTCAAGCAAGCCATACAGCATCGTTCTTTTTGACGAGATAGAAAAAGCTCACCCGCAAGTAATAAATTTACTCTTGCAAATTCTTGATGAGGGAGCAATTACCGACGGCGGTGGAAACAAGGTTTCCTTTAAGGATTCCATTATTATAATGACAACAAACGGAAATCTGCAATCAAGCAATGTCGGTTTTTTGAATGGTGATAATGACACATTTGAGAGGGATATGAAAAATTCGCTTAAAACTATTTTTAGACCAGAGCTTTTAAACAGGGTTGATGAAATTATAGTATTTAACAATCTAAAAAATGATGAGCTTATAGCTATTACCAAAAAAGAGCTTGACAAGCTAATATACAGACTCAAGGAAAAAGAAATCTACCTTTCGTACAGCGATGACTTTCCAGAAAAGCTTGCTGTGGGCTTTGCAGAAGTCCATAGTGGAGCAAGACCTATTCGACGAACCATAGAAAATCGTGTTGAAAACATAATTGCCAAGGGTATTTTAAGTGGTGATGTTTTAAGTGGAGCTACTCTTGAATGCAGAATGGATAAGGATAATAAAGTAGAAATTCTTTGCACATCAAGGAGCATAGTCTCTCCACCAAGACTTAGGGCATAAAAGTGTTCGCTAACGCCACATACGCTAGAGCTGTGAGCGTTAGCGAACCCACTCTCTACCCTAAAACATAGCATTGTGCTTTTTCTCAAAGCCTATTGTTGTGGAATCTCCGTGTCCTGGGTAAACAGCCACACCTTCATCAAGATTATCCAAAAGATAGTGTAAGGACTTAAACAGCTCATCTGAACTACCTGTTGGAAGGTCACTTCTACCAACACTACAGAAAAACAAGGTATCTCCTGTAAACAAATCCTTATCATTAAATAAATAGGATACAGAGCCGTTTGTATGTCCCTTTGTGCGTATAACATTTATTTTAAAGCCACATATATTAAGCTCCTCATTGTCATCTATCGGAATAAGTTTAAGCTGTGACTTATCATACGCTATCTTCACGTTAAATACATCTGCACAGTTTAAGCTATCACTATTAAACAAGTTTATCTCGTCCTTGTGAATATAAATAGGCACATCGTAGCAGTCGCAAGCGCCTATATGGTCAAAATGTCCGTGGGTTAATAGTATTGCTATTGGTAAGAGCTTATTCTTAAGAACAAAATCTCTTATCTTGTCCTTTTCTGAGCCTGGGTCAATTATTATACATTCCTTTGTGGTTTCGTTTTCTAGTATATAGCAGTTTTCAACTATGTACTTGCCTACATATAATTTGTTTATTACCATATTTTCTCCTTTTGTATATTATTTTATAGCTCCAAGAATATTTTTAACAGTATCTTTATTAAGATTATATATATCTGCATTACCTATTTTTTTAGGTAGTATAAATTTTATCCCACTATCCGTATTTTTTTTATCCTTTGTCATATATTCTATAATTTCGTCTATATCAAAGGAAATCTCATAGGGTAAAGCATATTTTTTTAGAAGAGCTACAATTTTTTTACTCATTGAATTATCTAGGTTAAAAATTCTCTCTGCTAGTTTTGTTTCAAGAGCAAGTCCTATAGCAACCGACTTGCCGTGGGAAAGCTTATAATCTGTATACTGCTCAACTGCGTGACCTACTGTGTGTCCAAAGTTGAGCTTTTGTCTTATACCCCTATCAAATTCATCTACTTCAACATATCGAGCTTTAATTCCTACGCACTCTGTCACAATCTTCTTTATATCGAGGTTATCCTGTAAAAGCTCATCCAAAATTGTATTTTCTTCTATAATACCATATTTTATAACCTCAGAAATACCCTCTGTAAAAATATCTCTCGGTAATTCCTCGATAATTTTGGTATCACAAAAGACAAATCTCGGCTGCTTAAATGCTCCAGCTAAATTTTTTGCATATTTAGTATTTACAGCAGTTTTTCCGCCGATTGACGCATCTACCATAGCCATAAGTGTTGTTGGAATGTGAACTACATCTATTCCTCTCTTATAAATAGCCGCTACAAAGCCTGTCATATCACTTACTACTCCACCACCAAGTGATATTATAACATCATTTCTGTTTATGCCTTTCTCTGCCAAAAAATCTATTATTTTTGTAGCCTCGTCAAAATTCTTACTCTTTTCTCCGTTTTTAAAGACATAGACTTCTGTGTTTATTCCACAAGCTTCTATACAAGTTGTTACTCTTTTTCCATATTTTCTATATACTATATCATCATACACTATAACCGCTTTTTTATATCCCAATTTAGCTACATAATTTCCAAAAGTATCAAGTATATCTCTATCAATATATACCTTGTATCCGCTAGATGTTTTTATATCAATAATATTAATTTTAAACTACTCCTTTATTATTATTGTTGTAAACTGTGATAATTCATCAATATCTTCAATATTTTTGTATATTTTTTCGTCAGGCATACCGCAATTTTGAACAGTCATACATTTATCTGTTAAATTATGCTCCCTTATTTTTCTAAGAACCTCAGGCAAGCTTTTTCCAAGTTTCATAAGAACCCTTGTCCCTGTTACAGTAAATGCCTCGTCTATATTTTCCGAGGGTATAATATGAACTGAACCGTTTATTTCTGTCAGACTAATTCCAAGCTTTGCCGCAACAGAGCATACACTTGTAATTCCCGATACTATCTCAAATTCAAATCCATCATCGGTAAGCTTATCAGTAAGATAAAAAACCCCAGAATATATTGATACGTCTCCTAAATTAAGTATTGCAACATTCTTTCCATCTCTAAGCATAGGCTCTATTAAGTCTGCAACCTCAAGATGATGTTTTTTCCAGCCATAGGGAGAGTATTCCGTTGGTCGAGGAAGCTTTATTATTTCCTTTCCCTCTAGGTCAATAACCTCTTTTATAATCTTATATCCCATTGACTCGTTCTCAACATTAATTGGTGCAAGAATTACATCACACTTTTTTAGTGTATTAATAGACTTTAAGGTCATTAGCTCAGGATCACCTGTGCCTACACTTACTGCATAAAATTTTCCATTCATTTTTTAATATCTCCTCTAAAATTAATCTATATGGTTATTTTACCCAATAGCCTAGAAGGACTCTGTAATTCGTCATTCGTCATTCGTCATTCGTCATTCGTAATTCGTAATTCAATTTAGCACTTGGTATAAGCTCAATATAAACTAAGTTGAGTATGCCTGCTGTGGCTCACCGACTGTAATTTAATAAAAGAACCTTTTCTTTGTTTAAATAAACAGAAAAAGTCCTTTTCATATAAATTACATTATACTGTTTTAAATGTATATGTGGAAATAATATCTGCAAATAAAGAACGATATTCCTGCTCTATTGCATTACCCTCTGAAATAAGCTCGCTATCATCTGTCCTTCCGCAAAGCTCAGAATAAATCCTACCCATATCACCCTTACGTTTTCTATCCTCTATTATGTATAGTGTATATGCAACACTGTCGGTTATTATATCAGAAACGTCCTTATCCTGAGATACTAGGTGCTTTTTAAAGCTACCCTTAACAGATTTCTGCAAAATCTCGTCATCAATATTAGTCGCAAGCTCATCGAACATCAAAAAAGATATGAGCGTAAGCTTTTGATTATAATATTCATCGTCCTTAAACCTTTTTGCTGTATTTAGAAAACAATTAGCAAGTAATTCTCCCATTTCATTTGTCTTATTTATATTTCCGTTTTCCTTATGGAACAAAAATAAATTAGCAGAATCTTCACTATTTAGATTATTTTCCTTGTCCACGTCCTCGGCTCTATAAATCTTAATATCGTCATCCATAGTGTCAACCCCTTTTACTTCATTATTTTTTTGTCACTCAATTATGCGTTTACTACAAGCTCCTTTAAAGCTGTTGCTAGCTGGTCTGGGCAAGATGTATTTTTTCTTCCGCAGGTAATTCCCTCTAAATGAGCTATAACGTCATTTACATTCATACCCTTTACAAGAGAGGCTATGCCCTTTAGGTTGCCATCACATCCACCTACAAAGCCTATTTCGGTGATTATGCCATTTTCAACCTCAAAATTTATTTCTCTTGAACAAACGCCCTTTGGCTTAAATTGATATTTCATATATTTCCTCCCACAACTATAAATATCCTTAATAAAAAATTTAGTATTTATATTATACTATAACAAATGAATATATTCAATACGCATAATATTCAAAACGAGCTAGATTTTTTATAAAAAAACTCTCCACAATCTTTTTGCGGAGAGTTAAAATTTATTTTTATATCTGCAGATATAATATCCTCTATATTGGAAAACCTATAATTAATAGATATGATATACTATAGTCTTTCCATATTTAATTATAATAAAGTATTTATATCAGAAAATTAGTCTATTTACTCGAGGCTTATTTTACATCACCGAATGAAATACCCATATCACGAGCAAGGTTTACAAGCTCACCATCTGGGTCAACTCTACGTTGGTTATCAATCATTGTAGCACTGTTGATAACATCCTCAAGGTCAACTGCTGTAAGCTGGTTATTTTGCATTGAAACCATCTTACCAAAGTTACCGTTAGCGTCTGGTTTTAGATCTTCCATAAGAACCTTAACTGCAAATGCACCAAAGCGTGTGCTTAATATTCTATCGTTAGGAGTTGGAACACCACCACGCTGTACATAGCCTAGGTTTGTAGCTCTACACTCAACATCAATAATTATATCGTTTATAGCATAACCATTGCTATCACGTGAAGAGTTAAGCTCTCTCTCTAGATAATCAGCGATAACGCCTGATATGCCACCAAAGCGAACAGCGTCAGGTGAACCCTCAACTATCTTTGTCTTCATACTTCCCTCAACAGGAGCCTTAACACCCTCTGAAACTACAACAATTGCATTACCCTTTTTCTCAAGAGAATGACGAACATCCTCTACAATCTTTTTGCTGTCATAAGGAATTTCTGAAATAAGAACCATATCAGCCGCTGATGCTATAGCTGTATGTAGAGCTATATGTCCTGCATTTCTGCCCATAACCTCAACAAGCATAACTCTTGAGTGAGCCTCGCCAGTTGTACGTATACTTGAGATAGCATCTGAACATCTTGCAACAGCTGTGTCAAAGCCAAAAGTAACCTCTGTTGAACGCAAGTCGTTATCTATTGTCTTTGGAACACCTACTACTGGAATACCCATTCTTGAGTAGTCACGTCCACTTGTAAGAGTACCGTCTCCACCCACTATGATAAGAGCGTCAATACCTGCTTTTTCAACATTTTCCAAAGCCTGCTCAGAAAAGTTATCATAAATTAGATTGTTATTTTCGTCGTGCATTAGACCATTTTGGTCACGACGTGGGTACTTAAATAGGTTATCCTTGTTTGATGAGTGAAGTATAGTACCGCCCTTTTCGATAATATCCTCTACGTCCATTTCATCCAAATCTACATAATATTTTTCACCAAGGTACATTCCACGGTAACCGTAAGGAATACCCTTAACTTTTACTCCGTATTTTTTAGCCATCAAAACTACTGAACGAATGACAGCGTTTAAGCCTGGGCAATCTCCGCCGCCTGTCATAATACCGATTGTCTTTATACCGGAATTTAGAACTTCATCAATTTTTCTCATTTTTTCAGCCATTTCGCAAATTTCCTTTCAAAATTATTTTTAGAATTTCATTTTTATTTTTTATATCACATCTACACTACTTTATTATATACGCTTTACAATATAAATTCAATACTTTTTTAAATTCATTACGCTAATTAAAGCAATATATATTATATTTTAAGCAATAAATATTTAAAAACTTTGCTAAAATATGTATAATTAGATATTTTTTGCACATTTGCAATTTTGTTTATTATGTTAAAAATCTCAAAATATGCACAAAAATATTTATTTTGTAAAAATATCTGTTATAAAGCCTATATAATATTGACGTCTCCTATTTGTTGTGTTACAATTTCATTCGTTAGATAGTGTGTTTATATGGGTTTTAATCATATAAGAAAACCTTTTTATCGCAAAAGGCTAATGCACAATTCACTTTTGAAAATGCTCTTTCACGGCAATAGTATTTCGCTCGTTGCGATGAGCGCCAAAAGGCTCCGCCCTTTGAAACTGCAATTTTTTGAAAAATTGAGTAAAGCTTTCGGATACACTCTTTGAAAGCTTTATTAAAACCTATACATATTACGCACATATTTTGTAAATTTTAATACAAATACAGAAAGGATTATAAGATGACACAACAAGAACTTCACAATCTGGAAACACTTGCGGTAAAAACCAGAATTGGAATAATTGAAAGTACCCACAGCGCAAAAGCCGGTCATCCTGGCGGCAGTCTTTCCGCAACTGATATGATTGCTTATTTGTACGAAAATGAGATGAGAATTGATCCAAAAAATCCAAAGGCTGAAAATCGTGACAGATTTGTACTAAGTAAAGGACACGCAGCGCCTGCTCTATACTCAGTACTTGCTCACAAGGGATTTTTCCCAGTTAGCGACCTACTAACTCTAAGACATATTGGAAGTCACCTACAGGGACACCCAAATATGAATATGACTCCTGGTATTGATATGTCAACAGGAAGCCTTGGTCAAGGTGTATCGGCAGCTGCTGGTATGGCTAAAGCCGCTAAATATCTAAATAAAGATATAAATGTATATACACTTTTGGGTGATGGCGAAATAGAAGAGGGGCAAGTTTGGGAAGCCTTTATGTTTAGCGCTCACTATCATCTTGACAATCTATGTGTAATGATTGACCTTAACGGACTACAAATTGACGGTAAGACCGAGGACGTTATGAACTCAGCTCCAGTTGATAAAAAAATGGAGGCTTTTGGCTTTGAGGTTATCACAATAAACGGTAATGACTTTAATGAGATAGAAAAAGCTCTACAATTTTTCCACAACAACAAAAATAGCAGCAAGCCAACAGCTATTCTAATGAATACTGTAAAGGGTAAGGGTGTTTCATTTATGGAAAATCAAGTAGGCTGGCACGGTAAAGCTCCTAACGATGAGGAGTGCGAATTGGCGCTTAAAGAGCTTACAGCAAAACTTGCAGAATTGGAGGAAGCAAAATGAGTGATATAGTAAAAATTGCTACCCGTGAAGGATACGGTAAAGCTGTAACAGAGCTTGCTAAGGAGCATAGTGATATAGTAGTACTTGACGCTGACCTTGCAGCAGCTACAAAGACAAACGTATTTGCAAAGGAATTTCCAAATAGACACTTTAACTGTGGAATAGCAGAGGGTAATATGATAGCAGCAGCTGCTGGTATGTCAACAATGGGTGTTGTACCATTTGTTTCAACATTCGCTATGTTCGCAGCTGGAAGAGGCTTTGAACAAATCAGAAACAGCATAGGCTATCCACACCTAAATGTTAAAATCTGTGCGACACACGGCGGTATCTCAGTTGGTGAGGACGGTGCAAGCCACCAATGCTGTGAGGACTTCGCACTTATGAGAAGTATTCCAGGTATGGTTGTTATGTCACCAGCCGACAACGTTGAGGCTATGGCAGCTGTAAAGGCAGCTTATGAATATGAGGGACCTGTATATATCCGCTTTGGTAGACTTGCAGTTCCAGTATTCAACGATGAAAATAGCTTTGAGTTTGAAATTGGCAAGGGTAAACAGCTTCGTGACGGTAACGACGTAGCTATTATAGCAAACGGTCTAATGGTTAACGAGGCACTAATTGCCGCTGAGGAGCTTAGCAAGGAAGGTATCAATGCAAGAGTTATCAACATTTGCACAATAAAGCCACTAGATGAGGAAATCGTTCTAAAGGCTGCTAAGGAGTGCAAAAAGGTTGTTACTGTTGAGGAGCATTCAATTATGGGTGGTCTAGGTGAGGCTGTATGTGCTTTACTATCAGAAAAATGCCCAACACCTGTTAAGAGAATAGGTGTTAATGATGAGTTTGGTCACAGTGGTCCAGCTCCTAAGCTTTTGGAGGAATTTGGTCTTTCATCAGCAAACATTGTTAATACAGTTAAAAGCTTTCTATAAGCTTTAGTTATATGAATTTTCCCACAGCCAGTAAAAAGGCTGTGGGATTTTTTTGTAATAAACTAAGACTAATAACTATTCTTTAGAAGAAAAAAGAAGTGAGAGTAAAAAACTAACCGTCTAATCATTTCAACTTTTAACTTTAATCTTAGAAGTGAGAGAAATTAACTATCCTCAAAATTAATTCGTCATTGTGAGCGTTAGCGAACCCACTCTCAACTCTCAACTCTAATGATAATTCGTAATTCGTAATTCGTCATTCATAATTGTGAGCGTCAGCGAACCCACTCTCAACTCTCAACTCTCCACTCTAATGATAATTCGTAATTCATAATTCGTCATTCGTCATTCGTCATTCATAATTGTGAGCGTCAGCGAACCCACTCTCAACTCTC
>SAMEA104404100__coassemble_1223_pt1 | contig 24092 bp, 22 predicted proteins | sample SAMEA104404100__metabat2_low_PE_067 | metagenome-assembled genome bin SAMEA104404100 (sample SAMEA104404100) | Balaenoptera acutorostrata | reverse complement strand
ACTCTAATGACAATTCGTCATTGTGAGCGGTGACTCGCCGACTAAGGCAGATTACCTTTTGATGTGTCCTGTTACATTATAAATTACAGTATAGGTTAGATGTAACTGTCCTTTATGCCAGCGGTGGCATCACCGCATGATTGATTTTTCTTTTCAGATATGATAGAATACGTAGTAATAAATTATAATCCAAAAAACTACGGAGGTGAAGCTTCTCAAAATTTATAAATATCTTTTGAGAAAATTTGTGCGAAAATCAAAAAAAACAAAAAAATCGAAAAAGTCACAGAAAAAAGAAAAAAACGCTATGTCTATATCATTGTACGGAAACCTATTTTTTGTTATAGTTGAGCTTGTAATGGCAATATATACAGGCTCTCAGGCTGTGCTTTTGGACGCAATTTATGACGGTATTGAGTTTGTAATGCTTCTTCCATCAATATTCCTTATTCCGCTTTTATATAAGCCGACAAATGAGGAGCATCCCTATGGCTATATGCAGCTTGAAACAATATTCATTGTAATAAAGGGTGTAACAATGACAGCTGTAACAGTTGGACTAATACTAAATAACCTAAACTTTTTAATTCACGGTGGTCGTTCAATTTCCTTTGACACAGTAGCGTATTTTGAGCTGTTTGCGTGTGTACTAGGAATACTCGTGTTTCTATTCCTACAGAATAAAAACAAAATACTTAATTCTCCACTTATAGAGGCAGAAAAAAACGGCTGGGAAATAGATAGCATAATATCACTTGGAATGACAGCTGCATTTTTGCTACCAAAAATGATACAGGCAGATTGGTTTAGACCACTAGTTCCATATCTTGACCCATTTATCACAATAGTGCTTTCTATGGTAATGCTCCCTATTCCAATAAAAACTGTAATTACAGCCTTCAGAGACCTTATGCTAATTGCACCAGAGGAGGAAACTATACAGGAAATTAAGGATATAGTAGACCCGTATGTTGCAAAATGTAATGGTGTTGACTTCTACTATAATATATTAAGAACAGGCAGAATGCTTTGGATAGACGTGTATATTGTACTAGACAAGGATCAAATTTCACTTGGAAGGCTCGAGGATATACAAAACGAGTGTAGACACGCTTTAAAAGAAAAATATAGTGATTTTTGCTTTGAACTAATACCTCAATCTGTAAATGCACCACAGGTGTAAAGGTAAAAATTTTGTTTGAAAAATAGAAAAAATATGGTATAATTATCTTACAGTATTTATTTTATTTACTGATGTCAAAGCTTTTCGGAGGAAAAATATATGAAATGTCCATATTGCGGATATACCGATAGTAAGGTTTTGGATAGCAGACCTTCTGATGACAAGACTACTATACGTCGTCGCCGTGAGTGCCTTAAATGTGAAAAACGCTTTACAACCTATGAGGTTGTGGAGACTGTGCCTCTTTTTGTAATAAAAAAAGATGGCTCACGAGAGATGTTTAATAAAGACAAAATGCTTAATGGTATGATTAAATCCTGCGAAAAACGTATGGTTAATTTTGATACATTGGAAAAAGCGGCAAACGAAATTGAACAACAGCTACAAAATTCACTCAGTAAAGAGGTTACCTCAATGGAGGTGGGCGAGCTATGTATGCAAAAGCTAAAGGATATAGATGAGGTAGCGTATGTCCGATTTGCATCTGTATACAGAAGATTCGAGGACGTAGACTCTTTTTTGTCTACACTCGATGAACTAAAAAAAGATAAAAAATAAAGCTTAAAGGCGTAAAATTAAATGATTAGATTTAATTCATACGCTTTTATTTTAACGAGTATTACTTTTATACTAAAAAGTGTTAAACTTTTAACCGTGATAACCAAATGAACAAAGGACTGATAAAAATGGATAATGATAAACTACAACTACTGTATAGGGCTGTGCTTTCTTTGGAAACAATAGAGGAATGTCAAAATTTCTTTGAGGATTTGTGTACAGATACCGAGCTTTCGGCACTCTCCCAAAGAATAAATGTTGCAAAAATGCTTATTGACAAACGCATATATAGTGATATAGTAAAGGAAACAGGTGCTAGTACCGCCACAATAAGCCGTGTAAACAGAAGTCTTAGAAAGGGCGCTAACGGTTATCCTATATTATTTGAAAGGATAGACAAAGAAAATGGCTCTATATAACGAAAATTTTTCTAAATACTACGACGAATTATTAAGTGACCTAGACTACGCTAAGCGTGCAGATTTTCTGTGTAGGCTTGCAAAAAAATATAGAAATGAAATTAATCTTGTGCTTGACCTCGCTTGTGGCACAGGCTCTCTTTCTACTGAGCTTGCAAACCTTGGAAAAGATGTAATTGCTGTTGACAATTCCTATGAAATGCTTATGATAGCAAGAGAAAAGAATATGGAGACTGAGCCTCAAATTCTTTTTTTGTGTCAAGATATGGAAGAGCTTGACCTATATGGAACAGTTGATGTCGCATTCTGTACTCAAGATAGCTTTAACCACCTAAAAAATAAGGATTCACTACTTAAAGCCTTTGAAAGACTAAAGTTTTTTATTGAGCCAAAGGGGCTACTTATTTTCGATATGAATACACCATATAAGCACAAAAATGTGCTGGGTGAGGAGGTTTTTGTATATGATTGTGATGACGTATATTGTGTGTGGCAAAACTTCTATACAGAAAAGGAAAATGCAGTAGATATAGAGCTTGACTTTTTTGAGCCTTGCAAGGATAATAAATATGAAAGAACCCAGCAGTCACTAAGAGAATTTAGCTGTCCAATAAAAGAGGTTGAGCAAATGCTAAATAAGGCAGAGTTTACCTTGCTAGAGGTACAGGGTGACTATAATGGAGAGCCAGCTACAGATACAGACGAAAGATGGGTATTTGTAGCACAAAGAAATGATTACAAAATATAAAATGGAGAAAAACAAAAATATGGGTAAATATGTTACAAAAATAGCTGAAAATGGCTCAGTAGTATGCTACTGTGTAGATACAACTGACATAGTAAATGAGGCTGAAAAAATACACAAAACAAGTGCTGTTGTTACCGCCGCCTTGGGCAGACTTATGACTGCTACATCACTAATCGGCGCTAATTTAAAGGGTAAAGATGACAGCGTAACACTTAGAATAAAGGCTGATGGCCCTATTGGAGCATTGATAGCCGTTTCTGACAGTAACGGTGACGTAAAGGGCTATGTTCAAAACCCTGTTGTAGAATTGCCACTAAATAAATATGGCAAGCTTGATGTAAGCGGTGCTGTTGGTAAGGACGGGACACTATATGTCATAAAGGATTTGGGCTTCGGTGAGCCTTATGTGGGTATGAACCCACTAGTTTCTGGAGAAATAGCAGAGGACGTTACAAGCTACTTTGCAACAAGTGAGCAAATACCAACTGTGTGTGCCTTAGGCGTACTTGTAAACCCTGACCTTAGTGTAAAATCGGCTGGCGGTTTTATAGCTCAGCTACTACCAGGTGCTATGGACTGCGATATAGATATACTAGAAAAAAATATAAATAGCCTTGACTCAGTTACACAAATGCTTGAAAAGGGACTAACCCCAGAGGATATAGCGGATAGGGTGCTTGAGGGCTTTGCTCCACAGCTTCTTGATATTCGCAACGTTGAGTATAGATGTGATTGTAGTAGAGAGAGAGTAAAAAAGGCACTCTTTAGCCTTTCTGATGGGGATCTAAACGAGATTATTACTGAGGATAAGAAGGCAGAGCTACTTTGCCATTTCTGTAACAAAAAGTATAATTTTGATTTAGATGAGCTATTAGCTATTCAAAAAGAGAAAAAAGAAAAGCCAGAAGAGGATAAATAAAAATATAAGGACTTAGCTGATTTCAGTTAAGTCCTTTTTTATAATATAATTTACTTTACATAGCCAAACTTTTCCTCAAATAAATCTACTATTTCTCTTAGATTATCATCAAGAAAGCTCAATGCCTGTAGCTTTATGTAATTTGGCACACCATAATATGCCTCTGCTATTCCGCCTGTTATTGCGGCGAGTGTATCGCTGTCTCCACCTATTGAAATGGCATTTCTTATAGCATCCTCAAAGCCATTTGACTCCAAAAATGCTACAATAGCTTGTGGGACGGAGCCTTGACAGCTTACATCAAAATCGTAGCAAGGTCTTATTTCGTCGAGAGTGAAATCAAGAGTATAGTAATTTGAATTTATATAGTCTCTTATTTCCTCCTTGCTTTTGCCTTGACGAGCCAAAAATATTGCCGCAGCTGTGGCTTCTGCACCCCTTATACCCTCCTTGTGATTGTGTGTGACCTCTGTAACCTGTCTTGCCATTTCGGTTGCTTGCTCAAGAGAGCTTGCCACAAATCCACAAGCACTTACACGCATAGCAGAGCCGTTGCCGTAGCTATTATATGGTTCTGGATTTTCGGAAAATAACCAGTCACGGAACATTGGTCCATAACCACAGCTTGGATATTTTCTACCTATCTTTTGCATATTTTTTATAGCACTTTGACCTAGATTTTCATAGCTTCCGTCACAGTCGAGTATTGCCTTTGCAATCGCTATTGACATCACACTATCGTCGGTAAACATACATTTTTCTGAAAATAAATCAAATTCCTTAGTCTTTATATTGTCCCATTCAAATCTTGAACCTACTATATCACCAATTACTGCCCCTATCATAAAAATCTTCCTTTCAAACATATTATTTTATTTAATAATACGATTGAATTATAATTCTAAAAATAAATATTGTCAAATTTTATGTAAAATTTTGTTGTTTTGTCAATTTTTTCACATAAATTAAGCATAATCTTATGAAAATCAGAGTATGTTTCGTTATATTTGACTTAATTAATATTGACAATTCTATATAAAATAGGTATTCTATAAATTATGAGTTTTTTTAGAAAATACAAGGAAAGGACAAGGGTGACGGATATAAATTAGTCACTAAAAGGCTTATGGGTACTCAAATAAATAAAAAAAGATACGAAATGGATATGTGCAACGGACCTCTTATGAGCAAGCTTATATCATTTTCTATTCCACTAGTTCTATCAGCAAACCTACAGCTACTTTTTAATGCAGTAGACATAATAGTAGTAGGAAAATTTAGCGGAAGTGAGGCTCTTGCGGCGGTTGGCTCTACAACATCACTTATACATCTGATAATGAATTTATTTATGGGAATATCACTTGGAACAGGTGTTATGGCAGGCAGATTTTATTCAATGCAGGACGATAAAAAAATGGACGAGCTAGTACATACATCTATCACATTTGCGTTAATTAGCGGTATTTTGGTAGGTGTTATAGGTATATTTATTTCTGACTGGGCTTTAACTCTTATGTCTACTCCTAGTGATGTTTTTGATAAGGCAACGCTATATATGAAAATTTATTTTCTTGGAATGCCATTTTTTATGATTTATAACTATGGTGCGGCAATACTAAGAGCAATAGGAGACACTAAACGACCTCTTACGTTCCTTGTAATAGCTGGAATTATAAATGCTGTACTAAATATGATACTTGTAATAGTATTTCATTTGGGTGTTGTTGGTGTTGCTGTAGCCACAGTAGTGTCTCAATTTATATCGTGTGTGCTTGTGATAAGATGTCTTTGTGAAGCTGACGGAGCATATAAATTCTACTTTTCAAAAATGAGAATAAAGTGGAGGTGTCTAAAAAGGTTATTTGAAATAGGACTTCCAGCAGGAATACAAAGTGTAGTTATGAACTTTTCAAATGTACTACTACAATCCTCCGTAAATTCATTTGGAGGTATTGCAATGGCAGGCTATACGGCAGCCAATAATATATTCGGATTTCTTTATGCTACTGTAAATTCCTTCTCTCAAGCCTGTATGAGCTTTACAAGCCAAAACTATGGAGCGAAAAAGTGCGACCGAATAGACAAGGTAATAATAGATTGTATATTTTTGTCTGTAGGTATTACTCTTGTTCTTGGCAGTAGCGTATATATTTTTGCCGAAAAGCTACTTGGAATATATACGCAAAGTCCAGAGGTTATACAATGTGGTATAGAGATATTCCGATATACCACGATTACATACTTCATCTGTGGTATAATGGACCTGTTCCCAGGGGCTATGAGAGGAATGGGCTGTTCTGTTATTCCAATGATACTATCTGCTGTTGGAACAGTTGGCACAAGAATATTTTGGATTTACGCTATATTCCCACTAAAGCACTCTCTTGATTTTCTGTTTATATCCTATCCGCTTTCGTGGGTTGTTACAGTAGTATTACAGGTAATATGCTTCTATTTTGTAAGAAAAAAAGCATATAAGTTTATAAAAGAATAAAACACTTTAAATAAAAATTAAATTATTAAAGTTAATAATGAGAAAAACCCTTTTAGCTTAAAATCTAAACTAAAAGGGTTTGTTTTTTGTAAGAAAGATTTTAATTATAGTGAACACTATTACACTAGCTACCACAGCTATAATCCGCAATTTTTTGAAAAATTGAGTAAAACTTTCGGATGCACTTTTTGAAAGTTTAAACTAGCCGTTTAGTTGTCTCCACTCTCCACTCTCCACTCTCCACTCTAATAAAAATTCGTAATTCGTCATTGTGAGCGAAGCGAACCAACTCTCCACTCTCCACTCTCAACTCTAATAACAATTCGTCATTCGTCATTCGTAATTCGTCATTTTAAATAAAGTATTGCTTTCAGGCACTTATTATAAATTTAAAATGCACTAGGTTGAATATAGCCGTGGCGCTACGCCACCCCGTCATTCAGAGATAGAGTATTGTAGGGTGTATAGCTGATAGTATCTGCCCTTTTGCTTAATAAGCTCTTGGTGACTGCCTTGCTCGCAAATTTCACCATTTGAAATGAGAATAATATTGTCTGCGTGCTGAATAGTCGATAATCTATGCGCTACTATTAGCATTGTGCCTATATTCTTCATCTTTTCAAGTGAATCCTGTATAAGTAGCTCTGTTTCTGTGTCAATATTTGCTGTAGCCTCATCAAGAATCATTACACTTGGCTTGTGTATGATAGTCCTTGCAAAGGAAAGAAGTTGCCTTTGTCCAACGGAAAAGTTGTTTCCTCTCTCCCTTACCACCTCGTCAAGACCGTAGTCAAGCTTTGATATGAATGAATCGGCATTTACATACCTGCAAGCATTCCAAATCTCATCATCGGAAATGCCATCCTCACGAAGAAGAATATTACTTCTTATATCTCCTGCAAAGAGGAATACGTCCTGCAACATTTGCCCAAAGTGACGGCGTAGAGATGAAATCTTAATTTTCTTTATGTCTATTCCGTCAATTAGAATTTGTCCCTTTTGTATGTCGTAGTTACGGCATATAAGCGAAAGAATAGTACTCTTTCCAGAGCCTGTTGAGCCTACAAATGCCACTGTCTGCCTTGGACTAACGTGGAATGATACTCCCTTTAGTACCCACTCGTTAGGTATATATGAAAACCATACGTCCTTAAACTCTATCTCGCCCTTAATCTCATTAAGCTCTATTGCGTCCTCGCTGTCAACAACCTCTGGCTCCATATCCAGTACCGAGAATATCTTTTCTGCTGAGGCAAAGGAACGCTGAAGCATATCGAACTGCTCCGCAAGAGTTTGTATAGGGTTAAAGAACTTTGAAATATACATATAGAATGAAACGACTATTTCACTAGTCACAACCTGTCCCATAAAGCTAGTATCCTTTATGTAGCCCTTACTACCAAAATAGAATAGACATAGATTACTCGTAACATAGAGCATATATACAAGTGGTCTAAAGATACTGAATACAAAGGTTCTATTTCTCTTAGCCTTTTGAAGAGCATTACTTCTCTCCAAAAAGTCACTCATCTTCTTGTCCTCTTGGTTAAATATTTGAGTAATCTTTATGCCAGAAAGGTTTTCGGAAAGGTAGGTATTGAGGTCTGAAGTGGCATCATTAACGCTTCTATGTACTTTCCTTGAAAAATGGCGAAATATCATAGTAAACCATAGTACAAAAGGCACAAAGCACAGCACCATTAGTGTTAAGCCATAGTTAAGCATAAGCATAGCACCTAGCACACCCAAAATTACCATTATATTTTTTGCAAGAGTAACTATTATGTTTGTAAACATATAGGAAATTGAGTTAGGGTCGTTACTTACCCTTGTAACAAGCTTACCGACTGGTATGTTATTTAGCTGGTCGTGGCTTAGGCACTCAATGTGGGTAAACACGTCCTCACGAATAGAGGAAAGAATTTTTTGACCTATTTTTTGTAAAATCATAGCTTGGAAATATGTGCCTATCATACTCACTGCAAGTATTCCCACATATACAAATACCCTTATGTATAGCTCATTTAGCTCAAAGTCATTTTTTACTACTCTTTGTATATCACCAATTAATAGTGGAGACAAAATATCGTATATTATAGAAAGGAGCATTACAAAGAAAACAAGCACAAAGCTCTTTTTATAAGGCTTTGCATAGACTAAAAGCCTTGTTACTATCTCCTTATCAGACATTTTTCTTTCTCTATCTGGATTTTTAAAGCCAATTTTTTTATCAATACAATATATTACAGTAAATATTACTGAAAATACGCCGACGATAGCGCCGACAATTAGAATCGGTAGGTACTCATACATAATTTTCTTTCTCCTCCTCTAATTTTTGTAAATCGACCATCTTTTTGTAAATTTCACAGGTGTTATATAGGTCGTCGTGCTTTCCAAAGGCTACAAGCTTGCCGTCATCAATAAACAAAATCTTATCCATCTTTGCAATAGTAGAAATTCTGTGTGCTATTAGAATAGTTGTTTTGCCCGCTCTTGTCTCCTTTAGATTACCAAGAATAGTGTTTTCCGTCCTTGTATCGACAGCCGATACCGAGTCATCAAGAATAAGAATAGGCGCGTCCTTTAGTAAGGCTCTAGCTATTGAAATTCTTTGCTTTTGACCACCAGAAACAGTTACACCTCTTTCGCCTAGAACTGTTTCATAGCCGTTGTGAAAGTCAACAATATTTCCGTCAATGTCAGCCATAACAGCCGCTTGCTCGATGTCTCCGTGAGTTACATTCTGCACGCCAAAGGCTATATTATTTGCTATTGTATCCGAAAACAAAAAGTTATCCTGTGGCACGTATGCGCACGCATTACGAACAGAATGTATGGATATATCATTTACATCATTATCATCAATAAATACTGTACCATTAGGTACGTTATATGTACGCAAAATAAGGTCTACAAGTGTTGTTTTGCCTGAGCCTGTCTTTCCGACAAGTCCAATATTTTCGCCCGCATTAATCTTAAAGCTAATATCACTTAGTGCTGGGCTTTCTCCGTCTGGATAGGTAAAGTTTAGCCCTCTAAACTCTATATCACCCTTTACTGATGTAATATCCCTTACACCCTGTCTATCTACAACAGTAGGCTTTGCGTCAAGTAGCTCGCCTATTCTGTTTAGAGAAGCCTTACCTCTGGACGTCATATCAACAAGCTCTGCAACGGCATTTATAGGCCATATAACAGCGTTAAAGTAGCCGATAAACTCGAATAGCTGACCTGCATTAAAGGTCTTGTTGTAGACAAGATAACCGCCGTAGCCAATAATAATACAAATTACGCTCTCTACAAAGGATATAACCAGTATTCTAAGCAGAACAGCCGCCTTTGTGTGGTCCATATTTGCATTTTCGTTTTCGACATTTAGCTTTTTGAATGCCATTAGCTCCTTTGCCTCTTTTACAAAAGCCTTAATGACAGCAATACCCGAAAAGCTCTCTTGAGCAAAGTCCGAAAGCTTTGAAAAACATTCTTGACGATAGTCCCACTTTTTCATCATATATCTACCCACAACAGTAGAGGACGCCAAAAGCAGTACCATTGGTATCATAGAAAGCACAGTCAAAAGCCTATTCATTCTCCACATTTTGGCAACAGCCAGTATTATAAGAAATACAGCGTCGCTAAACATCATTATTCCCCAGCCATAGCAATCCTGAACTGTGTCTAGGTCATTTGTAAATAGGCTCATAAGGTTTCCGACCTTGTTTACTTGATAGTACTCACGGCTCAGATTTTTTGCATTGTCAAACATACAGTTGCGTATATCTGTTTCTACCCTTACAGCCGCACCTATAAAGCAAACTCTCCACAAAAACCTGCCGAACACCATACAGACTACTATTATAAGCATAGGCATACAAATTTTATCAATTAGGAATGTCATATCAAACGGAATTTTTACACCATTTTGTACAACAAAGCCACTATTTATGCCATTGATTACCATTTGATAAAGCTCTGGAATCATAAGCTGTAAATAGTCAACGCCAATAAGGGTTACTATGCCCAGTAGCAGTAGGTACGAATACTTTAGATAGTATTTATTTATGTGCTTACCAAAAATCATACTATCACTCCTCCTTTTAATTAATTCTTAAAACACAAACCAAAATTCGTATTAATTCATATTATACCACCTATACATATACCCTCGTCAAGAGCTAATTTTATTAAATTTATGTATAAAATAAAAACTGCGACTAGAAAAATGTTCTAGCAGTTTAATTTTCGCTATTTATATTAAATACTATATTTTGATTATTAACTAGGATAATTACTATATTTATGATATTTGACACCTATTAGCAATAGATATATAATATTATTATATAGTTAGCTTAATTTACTAATTTGTGAAAAAAGGCAATATATAGGGAGGATTGACTTATGAATATCGAGCTTGAAAAATTAATAGAACAGAGTAAGAGAATAGTCTTTTTTGGTGGAGCTGGAGTATCTACCGAAAGCGGTATACCTGACTTTAGAAGTGTTGATGGGCTGTATAATCAAAAGTATGACTATCCGCCAGAAACTATACTCTCACATACCTTTTTTGTCAGAAATACAGAGGAATTTTACCGCTTCTATCGTGACAAGCTACTCATTGATGATGCAAAGCCAAACGCCGCTCATATAAGGCTTGCTGAGCTTGAAAAAGAGGGTAAGCTTACAGCTATAATTACTCAAAATATAGACGGACTACACTCTGCGGCTGGTAGTAAAAATGTTCTTGAGCTTCACGGTAGCACACTCAGAAATTATTGCACAAAATGTGGCAAATTCTATGGTGCAGACGCTATAAAAAATACTGTGGGTGTGCCACACTGCAAGTGCGGTGGTATTATAAAGCCCGATGTTGTGCTTTATGAGGAGGGACTTGACGAAAATACTATTGATAAAGCTGTGAATGCCCTACAAAATGCGGATTTATTAATTGTCGGCGGTACAAGCCTTACTGTATACCCAGCGGCGGGATTATTACGCTATTATGGCGGAAAGAACCTTGTAGTAATAAACAAAACACCTACCCCAGCAGATAGCCTTGCAACTCTTGTACTAAATATGCCAATAGGCGAGGCGCTCGGTTTAAATTAAAACCTAAAGAAATTATCCTCTTGTGTCGATTATATTATTAAGAGATAGTTTTGGACAAGGGAGGTTATTGACAATGAAAATATCAGAGGCGAAGGTTTACTACAAAAGTTATCTTGAACAGCTTACTGTAAAAAGAGATGAGCTAGTAAAAGAACAGCAAAAGACAGTAGAAAAGCCAAATAAAAGAGAGCTATACGATAGGCTGGAGCTAGAAATAAAGGAGCTTGACGAGGATAAGAACAGCATAAACGACTATCTCGATAAAATAGCGGAAACTACACGTATGCTTGAGGATATGAAGCGCAGCGAAGAGGAAATTGAGGCAGAAAAAGAAAAGTGGGAGGAGTACCTAAAGATACTCGAGATATTTTCGAGACTTGCAAACGGCGACAAGGTGCCACCAGCTGACGAACAAAAGCTTATGGAGGCAGATAAGAATATGTATATGGCGGCAAAGAACCTTGCAAGCCTAAGGCACAACGACAAGCCACGAGAATATAAGTCCCTTTGGGAGGATGAAAAGACAGAGGAAAAGCCTGAGACAGACGTAGGCGATATGAAAGCTCCCGCGGGCGAGCCACAAATTAATAGTGATGTTAAGGTGGAAAAAAAGGATAGTACTCCACACACAGATAGCGAATCAAAAGCTACAAAAAGATAATAAAAAAAACCGAGGCTCGAACGAGCTTCGGCTTTATTTATTAGTCTACTATTAGCTTACCCTTTTTTCTTAAATCCTCTATTATTTCTTTTACTATATCCTCTGGGTCTCTTGTAAAATCATTGTGTATGTATGTGGTTATATCCTTTGGCATATCAAACGGAATATCCATTCCGACAACGTCCTTTACCTCTCCGCTATAGAGGTTCTTTTTGTTGTTCTTTTTTAGTATCTCCATTGGAGTTTCTATGTATATGTCCACATTATTTTCAAAATGTTCGTATCTCCAATTTGTCAACTCATCAAACAAGCTTATTGTACAATATACAATATTTATATTTTGCTCCAGTAATAACTTAAAATAGTTGTATACATATATTCCCTGTGCTATTCTATATTCTTTTGTATATTCTAGCCCTTTGTATTCCTCAGAGCTTAGGGCATCTCCATCTATACCTCTCAAAATGTCCCCATCCATAAATACAACATCATTTCGTCTTTCCTTTAGATATTTATAAAATATTTCTCCCATCGTGGTTTTACCAACTCCAGCAAGTCCAGTTATATTATATAGTACGCCTTGTTTTTTCATTGTATCTAATCTCCTTAAATCTATTTATGTAAAATAAAATATGACAGTATTATATCACAATCTTTTGAAAATTTAAAGAGCTTGTATAAATTTATGCACTATATTCTTGAAATATGTAGATTTAAGCTATATAATGATAATAACAATTATTGTTAGGAGGTTTTTTTATTATGCTAAACATTGGAACAACTGCACCCGATTTTACACTACCAGACCAAAATGGAGTAAATCATAGTCTATCTGATTACAGAGGAAAGAGGGTAATACTATACTTTTATCCAAAGGACAATACTCCTGGCTGTACAAAGGAGGCTATAGGCTATTCGGAGAGTATTGATAGCTTTTCTGAAAAGAATACTGTCGTGCTTGCAGTTAGTAAGGATAGTGTAGCCTCTCACAAAAAGTTTGAGGAAAAGCAGGGACTAAAAATTACACTTTTATCCGATACCGAAAAAACTGTCATAAACGCCTACGACGTTTGGAAGGAAAAAAAGCTTTATGGAAAGGTATCTATGGGAGTAGTAAGAACTACATATCTTATAGACGAAAATGGAATTATAATTAAGGCTAATGATAAGGTAAAAGCGGCTGAGGATGCTCAAAAAATGTTGGAGGAAATTTAATGCGTATAATACTTTCCCCAGCAAAGCAGATGAGAGAGGATAGCGACACATTTAATGTAACTACTCCTCAACTTCTCGATAAGACACATATTATTTTGGATAGGCTAAAGTCAATGAGCTATGAAGAATTAAAAGCTATGTGGAATTGTAACGAAAAAATAGCGAAAGAGAACTATGAAAGATTAAAGTATATTGACTTCAAAACAAATTTAAGCCCTGCTGTGCTTGCCTATGATGGAATTGCCTTTAAATATATGTCTCCAGCTGTGTTTACTGATAGCGAGTACGAATATATAAATAACAATTTGTATATTTTATCAGGCTTTTATGGTGCATTAAGACCTATGGACGCAGTACAGCCCTATAGACTTGAAATGCAATCAAAATTATCAGTAAATAATAAAAATAGCTTGTATGAATTTTGGGGAGAAAGCATTTACAATACAGTTAGAGACAATGACGGAATATTTATAAATCTTGCCTCAAAGGAGTATTCTAAATGTATAGAGACATATCTAAAGAAAGATGATATATTTATTACCTGTGTATTTGCTCAAAATGTGGGCGGAAAGCTTGTACAAAAAGCAACACTTGCAAAAATGGCAAGAGGTGAGGCTGTCAGATTTCTTGCTGAAAATAACGCATCATCTCCAGATGTACTAAAGGGCTTTAATAGACTTGGCTTTGAATTTAGCGAGGAGCTATCAACTAAAACAAAATATGTATTTATACTAGAGGCTTAATTAAAAACAGAGAAACCGCTCGAATTTCACAAAATTCGAGCGGTTTTTGTATATTTTATTAGATTTCCTAGAAAATACAATAATTTTATTAATTCTAAAATGAACTATGATAAGCTATCACATACCGCAAGCAGTTTTAAACTCAGTCCAAACCTTAATATGGGCTTCCTCTGCCTCTGGAGTGATGTTTTCAAGAGTTTCTGTAGTATTTGTATCTATATATGAAGGTAGTGTTAGAAAATCCTTGTACTCATCCTTTATAAGCTCGTCTGCCTTTGAGTTTACAGAATAGTAACCAAGATGCTCGTAGCATTTAGCGGCAACCTCTGGACGAAGAAGATAATTTATAAATTCGTGAGCATATTCTGGGTGAGGAGCGTTTACTGGAATAAATTCTCCCATAACGCCGAAGCCCACTCCCTCTGATGGGAATGACATTTCAAGCTCTGGCTTTGCAAGCTTTGATTGGGTTACCTGTGAGGTGTACATAACCGCTACATCGACTTCGCCTGAAACCAAATCGTCCTGTATACCGTCATCCTTTATAAATCTTATGTTTGGGGCAAGCTCAAGAAGTAGCTTACCCGCCTCCTCGATTACTGCTGGGTCTGTCTCGTTTAGTGTTTTACCCATGGTTTTAAGTGTTATTCCTGTTATTACACGGTAGTTACCAACAATACCTATTCTTCCCTTTAGTGATTCGTCCCACAAGTCCTTATAGGATGTAATTTTTTTGTCAACCTTTTCGGGATTATATACTAGAGCTAGTACACCTGCTCCGTAGGGTACTGTGTATTCATCATTTCTATCAAAGAATAGCCCCTTATAAATAGGGTTTATATTATCAATATTGGAAAGCTTAGATTTGTCAAGCTTTTGAGCTAGTCCCTCTGCAATAACAGTTTCTAGTATATAGTCATCTGCAATTACAAGGTCATAATCTCCGCCCTTTGATGCCTCGAGCTTTGAAAGCATAGTTTCGTTAAAATCGAAGTTTGTGTAGTTAATCTTTATGCCTGTTTCCTTTGTAAAATCATTTAGCACCTCTTGAGGAAACATAGCTTCCCAAGTGTATAGGGTAAGGGTTTTATCCTCGGATTTACCACAAGCTGTAAATAGGGTGAGGAGCATTGTGACAGTAAGTAAAATTGCTATAATTTTTTTCATTGATTTTCTCCTTTAATTTTTATTTTTTTATTTATAAGGGTTGCAATCACTACAATAATGACTGTAACCGCAAATATTATTGAACATAGAGCATTTATCTTGGGGCTTACTCCTGTTTTTAGCTGTGTATATATTTTTATAGGCAGGGTGGTGACGTTAGCTCCTGTTACAAATATACTTATAATTACATCGTCAAAGCTCATAGCAAATGAAAGAAGCATTCCAGATAGTACTGCTGGAAAAATTATTGGCAATGTAATATCAAAAAAAGCTCTTGTTTCAGAAGCTCCGAGGTCCTTTGCCGCCTCGATATAGCTTTTGTCTACACCGACAAGCCTTGCTTTTACTAGCATAAACACATAGGGTATACAAAAGGTTGTATGTGCTATAATAAGCGTTGTCATTCCAAAAGGAAGTCCTATTAATGAAAAAAATGTCAAAAACACCATACCGAGTATTATTTCCGGTATCATAATAGGAAGAGATGAGATGTAGGCTATTATATTATTTGATTTAAGTGGCATTTTAGACATACCAACTGCACCCAAGGTGCCAATTATTCCTGCCGCAAGCGACGAGGTAATACCTAGTACAAGGCTGTTTTTTAGTGCTAAAAACATTGATTTATCATAAAAAAGCTCTCTGTACCATTTAAATGAAAATCCGCTCCATATAGATGTTAATTTGCTTTCATTAAATGAATATATAATAACTATTGCGATTGGTAGGTACATAAGTAGCATTACTAGCCACAGGAATATATGTGGAAGCCTTGTTTTATTTTTCATAGTATTCCCTCCAAATCGTTTACCTTTGACACCTTCTTATATATAAAAATCATTACACTTGTCATAATAGTTAGTATTACTGCTAGTGCCGCCGCAAAAGGTATATTGTGTGCCTTCATAAGCTGTTCTTCTATAAGGTTACCTATTAATACAACCTTATTTCCACCCAATATTTCGGCTATAAAGAATAGTCCCATTGATGGCACAAAGGTGAGTATAACGCCAGACATAAGTCCAGGCAGGGTAAGCTTTAGGGTTACTGTGACAAAGGCTGTAAATGCCGAAGCTCCGAGGTCTCTTGATGCCTCTACAAGAGTCCAATCCATTTTTTCTACACTTGAATATACAGACAAAATCATAAATGGAAGTAGCGCATATACCATACCAACAATTACTGCGGGGTAGGTATACAGTAGCTTTAGAGGCTCGGTGGTTATGTGTAGTGACATCAGTAGCTTATCTAGCGGGCCGTTTGCTCTAAATATAATTATCCATCCATACAGCCTTAGAAGTGAGCTTGTGAGAAATGGTATCATAATAAGCATAAGCATAGCATTTCTTAGCTTTTTTGATAGCTTTGCCATAAAATATCCAAACGGATAGCCAATAAGCGTTGTAAAGAGGGTTGTAATAAATGCAAGCTTTAGGGAGGAAAGAAAGGTATTAAAATATACAGGCTCAAACACAGAAATATAGTTTTTGAGTGTAATTTTATTTACAACACCCCACAGCTCTCCTCGTTCAAGAAAGCTTAGAACGAACATATAAATAATGGGCATAGCAACAAATATTATAGTAAAGGCATATATAGGAATAAGCATTAAGGCAAAGGTTTTATTTTTTCTTTTTTTATCCATTTTGTACTCCTTTTACCTATAAATCTACAATTACAGCATCTGATGCAGAAAATGTAAGCTTTATTTTTTCTCCTATGCTAAATTTAGGCACTATACCACAGGATGATGAAATAATTTCTTCACCACTACTAGTTTTTAGCATTGTTTTAAGCATATTTCCAGAAAATATAATGTCTGATACAGTAGCCTCAAGACCACTATCAAAATCCTCGCTATGTAGCGTTATATGTTCACTGCGAACAGCTATATTTATATTTTGAGACTTTGTAATATTATACTTTACTATATTAACCTCACATTTTCCAAATTTTGTTGATACTGTAGCTATATTATTTTCTATGCTATCGACAACTCCTGAGATTATATTTGCTGAGCCTACAAATTTTGCAACATAGGAGGTTCGAGGGTTATTATATATTTCAGTTGGTGAACCAATCTGCTCAAATACGCCATCCTTCATAACAACTATTCTGTCCGACATATTTAAAGCTTCCTCTTGGTCGTGAGTGATATATATAAATGTAATACCAAGCTTTTGCTGAAGCTTTTTTAGTTCAGTCTGCATTTGTCGGCGTAGCTGTAAATCTAAAGCACCCAAAGGCTCATCGAGTAAAAGTACGGAGGGTTTATTTACAATAGCTCTTGCTATAGCAACCCTTTGACGCTGACCGCCAGAAAGAGTGGCAGGCATTCTATCCTCAAAGCCCGAAAGCTGTACTAGCGACAAGGCATCCTCTATAGTTTTCTTCCTCTGACTTTTTTCGATTTTTTTGAGCTTTAGACTATAGCCAACATTTTCGGAAATACTCATATGAGGAAATAGTGCGTAATTTTGGAATACTGTATTTACAGGGCGTCTATTTGGCTCAAGGTCGGTTACGTCACTTCCATTTATATATATCTTTCCACTATCTGGAGCCTCGAGTCCTGCTATAATACGAAGAGTTGTTGTTTTGCCACATCCAGAAGAGCCTAGTAGGGTTATAAATTCTCCACGCTTAATTGAAAGATTTATATTATTTAGTACGTTATCCTCCGAAAATTTTTTAGTTATATTTTCTATTCTAAGAACAATATCGTCCACTATAATCCTCCTAAAAAAATAATATCATTAATTCGTTCTATCCATAATATATAATATAAACAAAGCTAGAAAAAAATCAAGTCTATAGGCATAGATATATAAATTATATATTATTATAAGAGCTTAATTCTGTAACTTTATCACTGTCATTTTGCCAAATTTATAAAATAAGCCTTTATAAAAACTAAAAAGTGGTGGAGGTGCTAAAGATTTATAAAAATGTGTCGATGTGTAGTATGAGCAATTGTGCTTGCAACAACAAAAAGGAGGTTTATATAATGGATATAGCTGCATTAAGCGTTTCGCTAAGCTCAGCAAAGGCAATGCAATCTGCAAGCCTTATTATGACGAAAAAAACTATGGATTTAGCAAAAGAAAATACACAACAGCTTTTGGATATGATGCAACAATCAGCTCCTCAAACTCCTAATTTTGGTCATAAGCTAAATATTAGAATTTAATTTTATAGCTGAAATTTTGCCACAATGTTCGGATTTACCTCTGAATATTGTGGTTTTTTTAACTAAATGTAAATAAAATATTACAGCTATTGCAATTTAGTATCTAATCTGCTATACTATATTAGCACTCAAGATAATAGAGTGCTAAAGATTACTAAAATAAGAGGTGCTTATAGATGGCTATGCAGGAATTTAAGGCAGAGTCAAAGAGACTTTTGGAGCTTATGATTAACTCCATTTACACACATAAGGAAATATTTTTAAGAGAGCTTATTTCAAATGCAAGTGATGCTATAGATAAGATGTATTTTAAATCACTTACAGATGACAGCATAAAGCTTTCTCACGATGATTTTGAAATAAATGTTTCACTTGATAAGGATGCTCGTACTATTACAATTACAGATAACGGTATAGGTATGACAAAGGACGAGCTAGAAAATAACCTTGGTACAATAGCAAAAAGCGGTTCACTAGCATTTAAAAAGGAAAATGAACAGCCAGATGATATAAGTGTTATTGGACAATTTGGTGTTGGCTTCTATTCAGCATTTATGGTAGCAAAGAGAGTAACTGTTACTTCAAAGGCTTTTGGTGAGAAGACAGCCTATAAATGGATATCTGAGGGTGTAGAGGGCTACGAGATAGAGCCTACAGAGAGAGAAACTGTTGGTACTACTATTGTTCTTGAAGTAAAGGATGATACAGATGATGAAAATTACAGTGAGTACCTAGATAACTACAGAATTTCATCACTAATTAAGAGATACAGCGACTATATCCACTACCCAATAAAAATGCAGATGGAAAAGAGCCGTAAAAAAGAGGACAGCGACGAGTATGAGACATATACCGAAATTGAAACTGTAAATACAATGGTTCCTCTATGGAGAAAGAATAAGTCAGAGATTAAAGAGGAAGAGTATAAGGACTTTTATAAGAGTAAATTCTATGATTATGAGGAGCCAATAGCTACAATCCACACAAAGACAGAGGGTACAGCTACTTATGATGCCCTACTATTCATTCCAACACGTCCTCCTTATGATTACTATACAAAGAACTTCCAAAAGGGACTACAGCTATACAGTAACGGCGTATTAATTATGGAAAAATGTGAGGATTTACTTCCTGATTATCTAGCCTTTGTAAGAGGTCTAGTAGATAGCCAAGACCTTTCTCTTAATATTTCTCGTGAGATGCTTCAGCACGATAGACAGCTTGCAATAATTGCAAAGAATATTGAAAAGAAGATACTAAGTGAACTAAATTCTATCTGCAAAAAGGACCGTCCAAAGTACGAAAAATTCTGGGAGAGCTTTGGCAGACAGCTTAAATTTGGCGCATACGACAGCTTTGGTATGAATAAGGATAAGCTACAGAGCCTACTAATGTTTACATCATCAAATGAGGATAAGCTAGTAACACTTGAGGAATATGTTGGACGTATGAAGCCTGAGCAAAAGGAAATTTACTATGTTGCAGGCGAAAATATTACTCGTTGCAAGAATCTTCCACAAACAGAATTTGTGCTTGAAAAGGGCTATGAGATACTATATCTAACAGAGGATGTTGATGAGTTCTGTCTAAAGACACTTGGCACATTCGAGGAAAAAGCCTTTAAGTCAATACAGGACGAGGACTTTAGCATAGAGACAGACGAGGAAAAGAAGAATACAGAAAAGCTTACAGAGGATAACAAGCCACTTCTTGAAGAAATGCAGCTTGCTCTTGAGGGTAAGGTAAATAGTATTCGTCTATCAAATAGACTAAAAAATCATGCTGTATGTATTACAACTCAAGGTAATATCTCGCTTGAGATGGAAAAGGTATTAAACCAAATGCCACAGGAAAACGAGATTAAATCTCAAAGAGTGCTTGAGGTAAATCCAAACCACAAGATTTTTGAACTCCTAAAGAAGCTAAACACAAATGAGGACAAGTCACAATTAAAGGAGCTTACAGAGGTGCTTTATACACAGGCTCTAATTGTAGAGGGTATAGTTATTGAAAATCCTACTGAATATTCAGCAAAGGTTTGTGATCTACTTAGCTCAATGCTTTAATAAATAATATTTATAGAAATAAAGACGCAGGTTTGTTATTAAATCTGCGTCTTTTTGATAGATACTGCTATTTAATGGCATTTATTTTATATATGTACTTGCAATTTTTGCAAAAACGTATTAGTATTAATATCGGGTATTTTTAATTTTGAATACCTAGAAAATATAAAAGGGGAAATATAATAATGATGACTGTAAAGGAACGTTTATCAGCGTTTAGAGCCGCTATGGCTGAAAGCGACTGTGATGTATTTATAATACCAAGCTCAGACCCACATTCAAGCGAATATGCGACTGCTCACGATACAGCGTGGGAATACTTTTCTGGCTTTTCCTGTGAAAATGCAAATCTTGTAATAGCAAAGGAGTCTGCTGCTCTTTGGGTAGATGGCAGATTTTTTGGAGCTGCTGATTCTGCTCTAAAGGATACAGGAATAGACTCTATGCATATGGGTGTAAAGGGTGTACCTACTGTTTACGAGTGGATAAAGGAAAATGTAAAGGAAAATATGACTCTTGGCTACTGTGCTACAACTATGCCATTAAGCCAAAAGAGAAAGCTACAGAAAATCTGTGACGAAAATAAGGCAAAACTTCTTGATTTGCCACTTGTTGACAGGGTTTGGGTGGAGAACCGTCCAGCTCTACCATCATCTGAGGCTTGGATTCTTGATACAAAGTATGCTGGAGTATCAGCAAAAGAAAAGCTTGACACATTGAGGGGTATTTTGGATAAGGAGGGCTGTACAGCTACTCTTGTAACTACTCTTGACAGCGTAGCTTGGCTATTAAACCTAAGAGCCGCTGATGTGGATAACACTCCTTATGCACTTGCATTTTGCTATGTAGATAAAAATGAAGCAGTTTTATTTATAGATAGCAGTCGTATCTCAGAGAAAGCAAAAAAGACACTTAGCGATGTAAATGTTAAGCTTATGGGCTATAGCGAGATGCCAGAATTTATTGCTAATGGCAAGAATAAGGAGACTGTACTAATTGACCCTAGCACCCTAAATGCCGCTTTAGATAATGCTCTAAGAGGTAATTCAAATTACAAGGTTATTGAGGGTAAAAACCCTATAGCTATGCTAAAGGCTGTAAAGAACGAAACTGAGCTAGCTTGCACAAAAAAGGCTCATATTAATGACGGTGTGTCAATGGTTCGCTTCCAAATGGAGCTTGAAAAGCGTCTAGCTAGTGGTGAAAAGCTTCGTGAAACAGATATAGATACTATTCTTCACAAGTATCGCAGTAGTGTAGACGGATTTATTACCGAGAGCTTCCCAACTATTGCGGCTTATGGTGAAAATGCGGCTAAGATGCACTATGCTCCTATGGTGGGTGCTGATGCAGTAATTGAGAAAAAGGGCTTTTTGCTTGTAGACAGCGGAGCTACATACTATGATGGAACCACAGATATTACACGTACCTATGCAGTAGGTGAGCTTACTGAGGAAGAAAAGCTTGCTTATACAAGAGTTTTACGTTGCCATATAGATGTTGCTATGGCTGTTTGGAAGGACGGAGCAACAGGCGGTGAGCTTGATATGCTAGCTCGTCAGCCACTATGGAGATATATGCTTGATTACCGTTGCGGTACAGGTCACAGTGTATCTCACGTTGGTGCAGTTCACGAGGGTCCTCACAGCCTACGTCCACACAATAGTATAGCCTTTGTTCCTGGTATGATAGTTACAGATGAGCCAGGCATATACGAGGATGGTAAAATTGGTATTCGTATAGAAAACGAGCTTGTTTGTGCAGAGGCAGGCGAGAGCGAGTATGGTAAATTCCTACGCTTTGAGCCTATAACATACGTTCCTATAGATATGTCTTGTGTACTTGTAGATGAGCTTACACGTGAAGAAAGAGCGTATATCAACGAATATCATTCAGAGGTATACAATAAGCTATCTCCACTTCTAAACGATGAAGAAAAAGAGTGGCTTGGAAACAAGTGCCAAATGGTTTAATTACAAAGTGGCGAGCCGCCACGGGCATATTCAACTTAGTTTAATTTGAACCTATATCAACTGCCTGAAATCGAGGCTTTATTCTAATGACGAATGACGAATGACGAATGACGAATTAGCTAGAAAGGAAAAATAATGAAGAAAAACAATCCAAAAGCCCTTTTGCCTATAGTATTCTTTATATTTTTATACTTAGGCTTGGGACTAATCTTCGAGTACGTGCTAAGGATACCAATGGGATTTTATAATATTCCAATAGTTATTGCATTTTTGGTAGCTATTCTTGTTGCGTGCCTACAAAATAAAGAGGTAAAGCTTGATAAAAAGCTTGAAATTATGGCAAGTGGTGTAGGAGATAAAAATATCATCACTATGCTACTTATATTTCTTGTAGCTGGTACGTTTGTAGGAGTAGTCGGTCGCTCAAGTGCCGAAAGTGTAGCGTATTTTATGCTTTCCTTTATACCTAGTAAATTTGCAGTAGCTGTCCTATTTGTGGTATCCTGCTTTGTTTCTATTGCTATGGGAACAAGTGTTGGAACTATTACACTAATTACACCGATAGCTGTAAGTGTAGCCGTTGTATCAGGCTTTTCTGTACCACTGTGCATAGGTGCTGTAATGAGTGGAGCTATGTTTGGTGACAACCTGTCATTCATTTCTGATACAACTATTGCAGCGTGTAATGGTCAAGGCTGTAGGATGAAGGATAAATTCAGAGAAAACCTTTGGATAGCTCTTCCAGCTGCTATAGTTACTCTTATAATCATTCTTCTAATTTCGTTTAATACAGAAATAACAGAGGTAGAGATTAAGCCATATAATTTATGGCAAATTATTCCTTATGTGCTTGTATTTATTGGCGGAGTTGCAAATATGAACGTATTTACAGTTCTTATTATAGGCATAATTTCAGGCTCGATAATAATGCTTGCTATGGGTCAGACAACAGCAGTTAATCTTCTTTCAAATATGGGCTTTGGGGCAAGCGGTATGTTTGAAACCTGTATAGTGGCGGTGCTTGTAGCGGCTATGTGTGCATTAGTGAGGGAATACGGCGGTTTTGATACTCTACTTAATTATATAAAGAGGGTATTTAAGGGCAAAAAGGCAGGTCAGCTTGGAATGGGCTTACTTGTTGGCATAATGGATATAGCTACAGCTAATAACACAGTAGCTATTGTTATGGCAAACCCAATAGCTAAGGAGATGAGTAGTGAGTATGGCATTACACCTAAAAAGTCAGCATCAATTTTGGATACCTTTTCGTGTATATTTCAAGGTATAATTCCATACGGTGCTCAAATGCTAGTGGCAATTTCTGCGGCGGCTGAGCTTGGCTTTTCTGTCTCGGCATTTCAAATAATGCAATATTTATTGTATCCATATTTATTACTTGTTAGCTCACTATTCTTCATATTTATTTTACCTAGCATAAAGAAAAATTAATAAAATTTAATAGAAAAATAAAAAGGACTACCGATACATATTTATTCGGTAGTCCTTTTTTTGTATATGGCTGATTGGATGAAGATTACTTATATATAGGATTTATATTTGTATCAAAGCTTCCCTCTAAATAGCAGTAGTTAGTTTGTCCACCACCAGAAGCGTGTATGTTTTTTCCACTATTTTTTTCGGTTG
>SAMEA104404100__coassemble_1038_pt1 | contig 27196 bp, 18 predicted proteins | sample SAMEA104404100__metabat2_low_PE_067 | metagenome-assembled genome bin SAMEA104404100 (sample SAMEA104404100) | Balaenoptera acutorostrata | reverse complement strand
TAAGGAGCTTCTGAGGAGAGAAGAAAGTCTGATTTGCGATTTAACTCTGTGTAGTCCATAGCGTCAATGTAGAACTGTTCTAGCTCGTCGTGAGTGTCTTTAGCCTGTACAAGCATTTTTGTAGCATCCTCCTCACATAGCCTTATGGACTTTCGCATAAAGCTAATTCTGCCCTTTATAAGCTTTATCTCGTCGGAATTATAAAATCTGCTGGAGTTAATTTTCTTGCCCTCAAGAGTAGTAAAGTCTCTGTCGGTATTTCTAACTATAAAGGCTATTTTTTCTTCTCTGAAAATAATTCCATTTATCATTGTGTTTGGAAAGTATGGAGAATAGGAAATAATAATATCAGAGCCATAATTTTTGGCAAATTCCAAGATTTTATCCATAAATAGATTTCCGAATGCGTAATATTTATCCTCGATTATAAATATATTCTCGCAAAGAGTAGTAATAGTTTCATCAAAATCAACTCTACCAGAATTAGTAATGGCAGAAAATAATCGCTTTTTGCAGTTAAAGTCAGTAGGACTTTTCTTTATAAGTAGATTTTTAGCAGTTTTGTTAATAAATGTAATAGCTTTTTTTTCTAAGATTAAATTTTTACCAAGCTTGTCTATCTCTCTTATAAATTCTCCACCTACGAATAGAAAGCTGTCAGCCTCGGAATGTAGAGCCTTGCATTTTTTCATAAGTGTCTGTATTTCTTCTGTGTGTGGGATAAGCCTTGTTCTGTCTATATATTCACCAAGCCAAACAATTTCCTCACGTAAACAGGGATATTTTGGCTCGACAGTATGAGGTGGTGTTCCGTCTACTATAGCCATTTTTTTATTTGGGAAAATGACAGCATCAAGTGATGAGACATCGGAACAGCAGTAAATAAGCTCGGTATCCTCGCTTGCCGAAAATTTATCTGCAAATTTTTTCATAAGGTTGGATTTTCCACAGCCAGCTCCACCCTTTAGTATATATATATGACTATTTTCATTCTCCTTAAACATTTCGTTAAAGCACGATATAAATCCATTTTTGGAATTAGAGCCAAGAAAATATTTTGTTACCATTCTGTAATTACCTCCCATTATAATCTAATTAATATATTTTATGTAAATTACAAAAAAATGCTAACTTTTTATATTGCAATTTGTAAAAAATTTGTAGTAGCTATGGTATTTCATTATTGCTAGTGATATAATGAAATTAATATATCTATGATTTTTATTAGAAGTGATTAATTATTAATTTATAATAAATAATTAACAATATAATGGTTATAATATTAAAAAAATAGTATTATTTTCACTTGATAAGAGCATTATCTTAGATACTATAGTACAATATTTTTATATCTTAATTGGGAGGTTATCTTTATATTAAACCTATTACATCTAAAATACGCACTTGAGGTGGGCAAGTGTTTATCTATAAGCAGGGCGGCTGAAAAGCTGTTTATGAGTCAGCCAAACCTGAGCCGTGCCATAAAAGAGCTTGAGGAGAGTCTTGGAATTACTATTTTTAATAGGACATCTCGTGGAATATATCCAACCGAGGAGGGAATAGAGTTTTTAACCTATGCTCAGGCTATACTCAAACAGATTTCTGATGTTGAGGATTTGTATAAGAAAAAGGACAGTAATGTTATAAATTTTAGTATATCAGTTCCAAGAGCATCGTATATTACGGATGTATTTACAGAATTTCTTAATAATATTCCAAGTGACAACAAAAAACTGGAAATGAACTTTAATGAAACAAATTCAACAAGTGCGATCGACAATATATTGGACAACAACTATAGGCTGGGTATAATACGATACCAAAAAAATTATGAGGGCTACTATAATTCGGTATTGCAGGAAAAGGGATTAATAGGAGAGCATATATGTGAGTTTAAATATAACCTAGTTATGTCTGCCGAAAATGAGCTTGCAAAAAAGGATAGCATAACCTTGTCGGACCTAAAGGAGTGCATAGAGTTACTTCACGGGGACAAGCATTTACAAGCATCAAATATAAGCATAAATGTAAATATTGAACCCAGTGAGTCCTCAAAGAAGGTATACATATATGAAAGAGGTAGTCAATTTGATATTCTTTCGGAAATTAAATCCTCGTATATGTGGGCATCCCCAATACCCGAAAAAACACTCAAAAAATATAATTTAGTAGAGAGAGAGGTGGATGAAAATAACTTTATATATACCGATATTATTATAATGAGAAAGGGCTATCAGCTCTCGAATTATGACATCGAGTTCATAAATTTGCTAAAAACAAGAGCCAAAGCTATACAGAAAAGACAAAAAAATGATAATATATAGGCATATTATACAAAATTTATTGATAAAAGTTGTTAGTTCAAAATATTTTTGATATATATTTTTTGTTATAACGCTATATTTAATAAAGTATTTGCATTAAGTGTTATTGTTTGTTAAAATAATAACAGAAAACCTAAGTTAAATAATTAACAATAATCACTTTAAATGAAGGAGAATAACTTATGGAAACAAGTAAGCAGTATCAAATAGTAGATGGTGTAGAAAAATTAGAAGAAGCGATTGCAAGAGTTAAAGAGGCGCAAAAGATATTTGCTACTTATACTCAGGAGCAGGTAGATAAAATCTTTCTAGCAGCAGCATCAGCCGCTAACAAGGAGCGTATTCCTCTAGCAAAAATGGCAGTTGAAGAAACAGGAATGGGCATAGTAGAGGACAAGGTAATAAAGAATCACTATGCAGCAGAATATATCTATAACGCATATAAGGACACAAAAACTTGTGGTGTAATAGAGGAAGATAATGCTTATGGTATGGTGAAGATTGCAGAGCCAATCGGTATGATTACAGCAGTTATTCCAACAACAAACCCAACATCAACAGCTATATTCAAAACTCTTATAGCTCTTAAAACTCGTAATGGTATCATCATAAGCCCTCACCCACGTGCAAAGGCATCAACAATAGCAGCAGCTAAGGTTGTTCTTGAGGCAGCAGTAGAGGCAGGTGCTCCAGAGGGCATTATTTCTTGGGTTGACGTACCAAGCCTTGAGATGACAAACCTTGCAATGAAGGAAGCTGACATAATACTTGCAACAGGTGGTCCAGGAATGGTTAAGGCAGCTTACTCAAGTGGTAAGCCAGCACTAGGAGTTGGAGCAGGAAATACACCAGCTATAATTGATAAATCAGCTGATATTCAGCTAGCTGTTAGCTCAATTATTCACTCAAAGACATTTGATAATGGTATGATTTGTGCATCTGAGCAATCAGTAATAGTTGACGCAAGTATATATAATAAGGTTCGTAAGGAATTTTTGGACAGAGGTTGTTACATTCTAAAGGATGACGAAATAGATAAGGTTCGTAAGACAATAATTATTAACGGCGCACTAAACGCTAAGATTGTTGGTCAATCAGCATACAAAATAGCAGAGCTATCAGGAGTAAAAATCCCAGAGACAGCAAAGGTACTTATCGGTGAGGTTGACAGCGTAGAGCTAAGCGAGGAGTTCGCTCACGAGAAGCTATCACCAGTACTAGCTATGTACAAGGCTAAGGACTTTAACGATGCAGTAGATAAGGCAGATCACCTAATAAACGATGGCGGTCTTGGACATACATCTTCAATTTACCTAGATGAAATTGCAGAGGCAGAAAAGATTAACTACTTTGCTTCAAAGATGAAGACTTGCAGAATACTTGTTAATACACCTTCTTCACAGGGTGGTATAGGTGACCTATATAACTTTAAGCTTGCTCCTTCACTAACACTTGGTTGTGGTTCTTGGGGTGGTAACTCAGTTTCAGAGAACGTTGGAGTTAAACACCTAATCAATATTAAGACTGTAGCGAAAAGGAGAGAGAATATGTTGTGGTTTAGAGCACCTGAAAAGGTTTATATCAAGAAGGGTTGTTTGCCAGTTGCTCTTGATGAGCTTAAGACAGTTATGGGCAAAAAACGTGTATTCATCGTAACAGACCAATTCCTATATTCACACGGATATACAAAGTGCATTACAGATAAGCTTGACGAGATGGGTATTCTTCACCAAACATTCTTTAATGTTGCTCCAGACCCAACACTAGCTTGTGCTAAAGAGGGTGCAGCTCAAATGACAACATTCGCTCCAGACGCAATTATAGCTGTCGGCGGCGGTTCAGCTATGGACGCTGGTAAAATTATGTGGGTAATGTATGAGCATCCAGAGGCTGACTTTATGGATATGGCTATGAGATTTATAGATATTCGTAAACGTGTATATACATTCCCAAAGATGGGTGAGAAGGCTTACTTTATAGCTGTTCCAACATCTGCTGGTACAGGCTCTGAGGTTACTCCTTTTGCAGTTATCACAGATGAAAAGACAGGTGTTAAATATCCTCTAGCAGACTATGAGCTAATGCCAAATATGGCTATAGTAGACTGTGATATGATGATGGACGCACCAAAGGGACTAACAAGTGCATCTGGTATTGACGCTGTTACTCACGCAGTGGAGGCATACGGCTCAATGCTTGCAACAGACTACACAGACGGTCTTGCACTTCGTTCACTAAAGATGATATTTGAAAATCTACCAGCAGCTTATGAAAATGGTCAAACAGACTACAAGGCTCGTGAGAAGATGGCAAACGCAGCTACAATGGCTGGTATGGCATTCGCAAACGCATTCCTCGGACTATGCCACTCAATGGCTCATAAGCTAGGTGCATTCTTCCACCTACCACACGGTGTTGCTAACGCTCTACTAATCAACGAGATAATTAAGTTTAACTCTGTAGAAATTCCAACAAAGATGGGTACATTTAGCCAGTACGACCACCCACACACAATGGCTCGTTATGCAGAAATAGCTGATTACCTTGGACTAAAGGGTAAGACAGACGAGGATAAGGTAAACGCTCTAATTGCCGCTATAGATGAGCTAAAAGCAAAGGTTGGAATCAAGAAGACAATCAAGGATTATGGCGTAGATGAGAAGGAATTCCTTGAAAAGCTAGATGCTATGACAGAGCAAGCATTTGATGACCAATGCACAGGCGCAAACCCACGTTATCCTCTAATGAGCGAGATTAAAGAAATGTATCTAAACGCTTATTATGGTCGTTAATTGATAACCTCTATAAAAAAAGATTTTCATACAAATTTTAGTTTAGGATAAGCGGTGTAGTCCGTTTATTCTAAGCTACAATATAGGCCGAAAACTTAGAAATTATTATAATATACTTAATGGAGGAAAAGACTTATGGATCTTATTACAACAAGAACAAATAAGAAGATATACAGAGATGGCGACAAGGTAATTAAGGTATTTGATGAAAAATACAGCAAGGCTGATGTTCTTAACGAGGCTCTTAACCAAGCTAGAGTTGAGCAGACTGGTCTACCAATGCCAAAAATTTTGGGCGTTGATATGATAGATGGCAAATGGGCTATTGAGTCCGAGTTTATCGAGGGTGAGACACTTCAGTCACTAATGGAAAAAAATCCAGAAAAGATGGATGAATATCTAAATCTATTCGTTGACCTACAGCTAAGAATTCACGCTAGCCAAAGCCCACTTCTTACAAAGCTAAAGGATAAAATGAAACGTAAGATAGGTAATACAGATTTTGACGCTACAACAAGATACGAGCTACAGACAAGACTACAGGGTATGCACGATCATACTAAGGTTTGTCACGGAGACTTCCGTCCAAGTAACGTTATTGTTAAGCCAAACGGCGAGGCTTATATTCTTGACTGGGCTCACGCTACACAGGGTAATGCTTCAGCAGACGCTGCAAGAACATATCTTGTATTCTGCCTAAGAGGACAAGAGGAGCTTGCTAACAAATATCTAGAGCTATTTAGTCAAAAGGCTGACATAGCTAAACAGCTAGTTCAGGAGTGGCTACCAATCGTTGCTGCTACTCAAACTCTAAAGGGTAAAGAGGAGCAAAGAGAGCTACTAGACAGATGGGTTAATGTAATTGACTACGAATAATCTAATGCTAGACTAATAAAAGAATAAATTTTGCACCCAGCGGATATATTTTCCGTTGGGTGCTTTTTTATGAATGACTAATTATTTGTTTTTATTGTTTTTTTCCGATTTTTTATCAATTTCCTTGTTGTGATACCATATTCCAATAGCTCCGCCTATACCAGTAAGAATAAATATTAATATCATAAGCGTTAGGTTTCCTGTCGCAAATGATGCTCCCGCCATAGTAGAGGTTATTACAGATGGTATTCTAGCAACTGTGGATATTGCAAGAAATCTATCAAGAGGTATGTTCGTAATAGCACAAATATATACAAGAATATCCTTTGGTGTTCCTGGTATAAAATATAGTAAAAAAATCATACTCTCAAGCTTTTTTTCGTTGGTCAAAAATAAGTATTTTGAAATTTTAGGATAAATCTTTGATTTTTCTATCCTTTCCTTACCAAGCTTTCGTGTAATATAAAATATTATCCCACTAGAAACTATTGTTCCCAAAAGACATATTAGCATTCCACCAAAGGTTCCATACATAGCCCCTGCAACAAGCTCTATCGGCTCACCAGGAATTATAGCTATAACTATTTGTAAAAGCTGTATTATAAATAGAACCAGTACTCCCCAAACACCTACGGAATTTACAAAATTCACAAGGTCTCTCTGAAATTGACTTGTAATCATATACTTAAAAATAGGAAGGCACAACATAATAACGGCAAAGGATAATATTGTAGCCAAAATTCCTATCAAAATTTTCTTCGACTTCTTCATATTTTTCATAAAATCAATATCAATACCTCTCTTTACTAATAAATTAGCGTTTTTTATGTTATATTTGTCGATATTTAAAGAAAAAATACTATATATCTTTATATTTAAAAGCCCTATCCTAATAAAGCTAAAATATTTTATTCCACAAGTCCAAATTATAACTTTTATTTAACGTTATTATCTTGTGTTAATTATAAATATATGATACAATACAAACGTGTATTAATAAACACTTATTTGTAAATTTTATTAATATTGTAATAATAAAGTCATTTATAACAATATTACGCAAACATAATTTGTTTTGATAATGAAAAAATGGAGGCAATTATGGATTATAAAGCACTTTCCGAGGGTGTAAGACCAGGCGGAATAACAACTACACACCAAATTATAATTTTACTGTGCTATATGGTTCGAGGAGCAGGAGAACCTGTAACTCTTGAACAGCTCGCAAAGGCAGTTGTTAAGGAGGAGCTTGTAAATTATTTTGAGGTAACAAGTGCCAACGGACTTTTGGTTGAAAAGGGACATCTTGTTGAAACAGAAGAAAAGGGCTACTATACTCTTTCACCACTTGGTGAAAAAACTGTTTTGGAGTTTGAAAATACTCTTCCAGCTGCTGTAAAGGATAGAGCTATGGAGTCTCTATTAAATATTCTAAAGCTTTCTCGCAGAGAAGAGGAGAATAACATTGATATTGTAAAGACCGATGATGGATATGAGCTTTCACTAGTTATGAAGGATATAGGCTCAGACCTTCTTACAGTTAAAATGTTCTTTCCAACAATTGAACAGTGCTGGCAAGTCAAAAAGAGAATACTCAACGACCCACTAACTGTCTACAAGGGTATATTCTCAATACTAACAGGCGACTATAAAACCTTTGGCAAGCTAACAGAAAAGGATAGTGCCACAGACCAAGCAGAAAAGGATACCTTAGAGGAGACTAATGAAAATCTATGATAAGAACTTTTTTGATGCTCGCTATCACTGCCTATTCCGTGGCAAGACTTGTTATCATAGGCTCTATGTACTACCTTGATAAAATGATTTTGCCAAGCTCTGTTGTTGTAATTACAATAATATGCTCAGTTGTGACGCTGATTATTACAGCACTAACCTATGTAAAAAAGCTGAGTGGAAAAAAATTAAGGCTGTGCCTACTGATATTTGCAATAACAGCTATCATAAATATGACACTAACATACTTTGCTCAGCCTGGTATGCTATCAAACTTAAATCTAATTATTACAGGTACTGTCTTTGATGTAATAGTATTTTTGATGTTCTGTACTATCAAGATACGCAATAATAAATAATACTAATATATATATTCAGTGCTAATAAAAATATTTTTACGGGGTAATTTTATGCAAAATAATATTAAACTATACAATACTTTAACTCGTGACATAGCTACATTTGTGCCACACGAGGAAGGCGTGGTTAAGATGTACACATGTGGTCCTACAGTATACCACTTTGCACATATTGGTAACCTTAGAAGCTACATTATGGAGGACGTGCTTGAAAAATTCCTTCGTTACTATGGCTACGACGTTACACGTGTAATGAACATAACAGACGTTGGACACATAGCTGGCGATGCCGACGTTGGAGAGGACAAGATGCTCGCTGGTGCAAAGAGAGAGAAAAAAACAGTTATGGAGATAGCTCAGTACTATATGGACGCTTTCTTTTCTGACTGTGAAAAGCTAAACATAAAAAGACCTGATGTTATCGAAAGAGCTACATCATGCATAGATGAATATATTAAGCTTATTTCTGATTTATTAGAAAAGGGTTTTGCCTATATTTCTGGTGGAAATGTCTACTTTGATACCTCAAGGCTGGAGGACTACTATGTACTAACAGGTCACACAAGTGACAGTTTAAATACTGCCGTTCGTGAGGACGTTACAGAGGACGAAAATAAGAAAAATAAGACAGACTTTGTGCTATGGTTTACAAAATCAAAGTTTGTAGACCAAGAGCTTCGTTGGGATAGTCCATGGGGTATTGGTTATCCTGGCTGGCACATTGAATGCTCAGCTATCAGTATGAAGCACCTAGGTGAGTACCTTGATATTCACTGCGGAGGAGTTGATAACATCTTTCCACACCACACAAACGAGATAGCACAAAGTGAGGCGGCTATTGGTCACAAGTGGTGTAACTACTGGTTCCACGTACAGCACCTAAACACCAAAAACGGCAAGATGAGTAAGTCCTCTGGCGAATTTTTGACAGTAGATTTGCTTGAGTCAAAGGGGTATAATCCACTAGTTTACCGTATGTTCTGCTTGCAATCCCACTACCGCAAGCCACTTCAGTTTAACTATGAAATTATGGATAATACTGCTAGTGCATATAAAAAGCTTTTGGATAGAATTGCAAAGCTAGGAACAGAGGGCGAAATTGATAGTGTTGTAGTTAGTGAATTTAAGGCTAAGTTTACAGACGCCTTGGCTAATGATATAAATACGAGCCTTGCAATAACTGTGCTTTACGATATGCTAAAGGCTGATACAAACGACGCCACAAAGAGACTTCTTGTAGAGGACTTTGATAAGGTGCTTTCTCTTGGTTTGCTTTCCGAAAAGGAAGAAAGTACAGGCGTAGACGAGGCTACTGTTAAATATATCGAAGAAAAAATTGCTGAGCGAAAGGAAGCTAAGGCTAATAAAAACTATGCTTTGGCTGATGAAATTAGAAACGAGCTACTGGAAAAGGGCATTGTTCTAAAGGATACTAAAGACGGCACAACTTGGGAAGCTAAGAATTAAATTACAGGTAGAGCTTATATTACAGTATGGTATGTAAATTCATATCATACTGTTTTTTTCTGGAATAAGAGTAATATTTTTGTCTACTTCATTAATTGATATAAAAAAGAAACTATGCTACAATATTTAATGGAAATCGTAAAACAATATTTATCTGGATAGGAGAAAAATTTTTATGTTTAGAAAGCAAACTAGAGAAGTAAAAATAGGAAACGTAACTATCGGTGGAAATAATCCTATAGCAATTCAGTCAATGCTAAATGTTCCACTTGACGATATAGAGGGAAATATTGAACAGACTAAGAGACTATATGCTGCTGGCTGTCAAATAAATAGAGTTGCTATTCAGGGAACTAAGGATTTGCAGCTAATCGAAAAAATAAAAGCTGCCGCTCCTATGCCACTAGTAGCCGACATTCAGTACAACCACAAGCTTGCTATTGACTCCGCCTATGCAGGTGCCGACAAAATACGTATAAATCCTGGTAACATAGGCTCTGATGACAGAGTAAGGCAGGTAGTAGAGGCTTGTAGACTAAACAATGTTCCAATAAGAATTGGTGTAAATAGCGGTTCTCTTGAAAAAGAGGTACTTGCAAAATATGGCTATCCATCTGCCGAGGCACTAGTAGAAAGTGCTATGTATAATATTTCATTGCTTGAAAAATTTGATTTTGATAACTATGTAGTAGCTATTAAGTCTACAGACGTAAAGCGTACTCTTGATGCCTACAGAATGATGAGTGAGAAGCGTAATTGCCCACTACATCTAGGCGTTACAGAGGCAGGCACTGCTCATATGGGACTAGTTAAATCGGCTGTAGCATTGGGTTCACTTATGGCTGACGGAATAGGAGACACAATAAGAGTATCTCTTACCGACGACCCAACAAAGGAAATATATGCAGCAAAGGATATTCTTCGCAGTATAGGCAGACTTGAAAATGCTCCTGTATTCATCTCTTGCCCAACCTGTGGCAGAACAAGAATAGACCTAATAGGTATGGCACACAAGGTCGAGGAGGCTCTAAAAGATTGTAATAAAAATATAAAGGTAGCTGTTATGGGCTGTATAGTTAATGGTCCTGGCGAAGCAAAGGATGCTGACATTGGTATAGCTGGTGGCAACCCTAATTGTCTAATATTTAAAAAAGGTGAGGTTATAGCTACTGTTCCAATGGAAAACGCTGTAAATGTACTACTAAATGAAATTGAAAAGCTATGATTAAAACCAAAACTAAACGAAATATTATTCTTTTAGTGGCTATTTTTTGCTGTGGACTAATGAGCATATTTGATACAGTCATTAAGCCTACATACGCCGTAAGGTCTATGGTTAAGCTTGCACTCTTTTTACTATTGCCAATTATTTATGGAGTATATACAAGGGATACTAAGCTCATAAATTTAATTAAACCACAAAAAAATAAAATAAAAAATCTGCTTATTCTTGGTATTGCCGTATATACAGTAATTATCGGTGCATATTTTGTATTTAGTAGTTTTTTTGACTTTAGTGCTATAACCGTATCTCTAAAGGACAGATACGGTATTAGTAGAGAGAATTTTTTATTAGTCTCTCTATATATCGCACTTGTAAATTCAATTTTGGAGGAATTTTTCTTTCGTGGATTTACATTTTTTACTTTAAAGGACGTTTCAAACAGAAAATTTGCTTACATATTTAGCTCTGCGTGCTTTGCTATGTACCACGTCACAATTATGATAGGCTGGTTTACTTTCCCGCTTATATTACTAGCTATCCTTGCTCTATTTATCGGAGGACTAATCTTTGACAGACTTAACGAAAAGAGTGGAAATATATACTCCTCTTGGGTAGTACATATATGCGCAAATATTGCTATTAACACTGTAGGACTTATACTGTTTAATTTTATATAGATTTACTTTGAACGGAGGACTGTTATTTGGCTACATTTGGAAATATCTTAGGTGGCTTTTTGGAGCATACCGAATGCCAAAATTTACTCAATACCGAAATAACTCAGCTACAGAGGTCTGTAGACAATAAAAAGCTATACATTTACCTTGCTCCACAAAATATATTGTCAAAAAGAGACATCGAGCTGACTGTTATAGAGCTTCAAAAGCTTCTGTCTATAGAGGACATAAAAATTATATACACATACGAAAAGGAACTGCTAAACGAGGACTTTTTGCCCGAAATGATTTACGAGCTAAAACAAAATGATGTGCCTGTAAATGGCTTTTTTAACGACAGCCTTGTTGAAATTAATGACGAAAACCACATAAAGATTAAGCTGCAGCACGGCGGACTTGAATTTTTAGAGTCGCTTGATATTTCACAAAAGGCGGCATCAATAATAAAAAAATATTTTGGCTTTTATCCAGAGGTTACTCTTTGTGAGGAGGCTAAAAAGGATAGCGATATAGAGGTGAAAATTGCCTCGTGTGGCTATGCTCCAGAGGAGACACACACTTCTGAACCAGTTGTGCAAAAAAAGGTGATACCTATCCCTCAAAAGCCAGTTCATAAGACCTATAATATCACCTCTCTTGGTGACCTGCCATTTGAAGAGGACTCAGCAGAGGTTATACTTGGTAAGGAGATAAAAAAGGCGCCTGAGGAGCTTATGTATGTAAATGCAGAGACTGGCATAACATCCGTTTGGGGTGATATTTTTGAGGTTGACTCCCACGAAACAAAGGACGGCAAAAAGGTAATAATGTCTCTACTTATTACAGATTATACAGGCTCGATTGCTGTCAAGCTATTTCTCGATAAGGAGAGAGCAAAGGCTTTTGACGGAGTAAAGGCTGGAAAGACTATACTTGTTCAGGGTGAGGTTAGCTATGACACCTATGACAAGGCAGTAACTCTAAAGGCAAGAAACGTAACTCTTGTAAAAAAATCAATTATACAGGATAACCTTGATGAAAAGAGAATAGAGCTACATTGTCACACAAATATGTCGAGTATGGATGCAATTTCCACAGCTACTAATATTATTAATAGAGCAAACTTTTGGGGACAAAAGGCAATAGCTATCACCGACCACGGAGTAGTGCAGGCTTTTCCAGAGGCTATGAATGCCGAGCTTGCTATCAGAAAGAAAAACCCAGACTTTAAGGTAATATATGGTATGGAGGGCTATCTTCTTGACGATATGTCGCCAGACTATGAGGGTGAAAAAAAGACAAAAACCAACCACATAATCATACTTGTTAAAAATCAGGTGGGACTAAAAAATCTATACAAGCTCGTTTCCTACGCCCATCTTGACCACTTCTATAAGCGTCCTCGAACTCTACGTTCACAGCTAATCGAGCATAGAGAGGGGCTTATTTTAGGCTCCGCCTGCGAGGCTGGAGAGCTATTTAGGGCAATAAAGGCTAAAAAGCCATTCGATGAGCTTTGCAGAATAGCCGACTTCTATGACTACCTTGAGGTTCAGCCAATAGGTAACAATATGTATATGCTCCGCAACGGAGAGGTTCAGAGCGAAGAGGAGCTACAAAACTTTAATAAAAAGGTAATAGAAATCGGTGACAAAATCCATAAGCCTGTTGTGGCAACTGGTGATGTTCACTTTATGGAAAAAAAGGACAGCGTTTATAGAGCGGTCCTTATGGCGGCACAAAAATTTAATGATGCCGATATGCAGCCACCTCTTTATATGCGTACAACTCAGCAGATGCTAGATGAATTTGACTACCTAAACGAGATGACCGCAAGGGAAATTGTAATTGAAAACCCACAAAAGATAGCAGATATGTGCGAGCATATTAGACCTATTCCAGAGGGTACATTTACACCGAGCATAGAGGGGGCTGAGGAGGATTTAAAACGTATAACTCGAGAAAAAGCAAAGGAACTATATGGAGAAATAAATGCTCAAGGCGAAATAGAAGTACCAGAGGTTGTTACAAAGAGACTTGAAAGAGAGCTTGATTCTATCACAAAGCACGGCTTTTCAGTACTATATATGATTGCTCAAAAGCTTGTGCAAAAATCGGTTGAATGTGGATATTCGGTTGGCTCTCGTGGTTCGGTTGGCTCATCATTTGTGGCTACTATGGCTGGTATTTCTGAGGTTAACCCTCTGCCACCACACTACAGATGTCCAAAATGTAAGCACAGTGAATTTTTCCTAAAGGGAGAGTACGGCTCAGGCTTTGACTTACCAGAAAAGAAATGCCCAATTTGTGGTACAGTATATAAGGGTGACGGCCACGAAATACCTTTTGAAACCTTCCTCGGCTTCGACGGAGATAAGGCGCCTGATATTGACCTTAACTTTTCGGGCGAATATCAGTCCCAAGCACATAAGTTTACCGAGGAGCTTTTTGGCAAGGACCACGTATTTAAGGCGGGAACTATTGGCACAATAGCAGACAAAACTGCCTATGGCTTTGCAAAAAACTATATGGAGGAAAAGGGACAGCCAATAGGCGCCGATACCCTCAGACTTGCCAAGGGCTGTACAGGTATAAAGAGAACTACTGGTCAGCACCCAGGTGGAATGGTTGTCGTACCAAACAACTATGAGGTCTATGACTTTTGCCCAGTTCAGCACCCTGCAAATGACGTAAATAGTGATACTATTACTACCCACTTCGACTTCCACTCAATCCACGATACCATACTAAAGCTTGACGAGCTAGGACACGATTCTCCTACAATGTTTAAGTACCTTGAGGACTACACAGGTGTTCTCATTGACGATATTCCAATGAGTGACCCACAGGTTTACACACTCTTTACATCTAGTAAGGCACTTGGAGTAGATTTGAGTGACATAGGAGTAGAGACAGGAACTCTTGCTCTGCCAGAGATGGGCACACCCTTTGTACGTGGTATGCTTATGGAATCTAAGCCTAAAAAGTTTGAAGATTTACTTCAAATATCAGGACTTTCGCACGGTACAGATGTATGGCTTGGTAATGCAAAGGATTTAATAGCTAACGGCACTTGTACAATTTCTGAGGTTATAGGAACTCGTGACAGCATTATGACTCGACTTATGCACTATGGACTTGAGCCAAAGCTTGCATTCAAAATAATGGAGATTACTCGTAAGGGTAAGGCACCAATTCTGCTTACCGAAGAAATGAAACAGGATATGCGTGACCACGGTGTACCTGAATGGTACATAAATAGCTGTCTAAAGATTAAGTATATGTTCCCAAAGGCACACGCCGCCGCCTACGTTATATCAGCTATAAGACTTGGCTGGTACAAAATATACTATCCAAAGGAATTTTACGCTGTTCTATTTTCAATTCGTGGTGAGGACTTTGACGCAGAGACAGCAATAAAGGGAGTAGAGGCTGTAAAATACAAGTATAATATGCTAGTAAGTATGGGTAACGAGCGTACAGCAAAGGAAAACGGAGTTATGGATATGCTACAGGTGACATACGAGATGCTAAAGCGTGGAATTGAGCTACTACCAGTAGATATATATAAGTCAAAGGCTAAGATGTTCGTTATAGAGGGAGATAAGCTAAGGCTACCATTCTGTAGCCTAAACGGAGTAGGAGAGGCAGCGGCTATTTCTCTTGAAGAGGGCGCTAAAAAAGGCACATATATGTCTAAGGATGAAATTATCACACGCACAGGCGTATCAAAGGCAGTAATAGAAACTCTTTCAAGCCACGGCTCGTTAAAGGATATGCCAGACACAAGTCAAATCACTTTTTTCTAAACTTAAGCTTATGTTACAATTTTATTCATATTTTTTAGCAACTTTATTAATAAAAGTTTAGTAACATATACACTATATGGAATTATTAATGGAAACGGAGATATTTTATGAATAATAAAATCGCAATTACAGTTGACAGCACCTTTGACCTATCACCAGAGCTAGTTGAAAGGTTTGATATTAAAGCAATTATCCCACTATATGTTTCGCTAGGAGAGGATAGCTACAAGGACGGACACGGTATTGATAACGCACAGCTAGAAAAGTACTTTAACGAAAATAAGGAGCTACCAAAGACCTCAGCTGCTACTCCTTATGACTTCGAGACTGAATTTAGAAAGCTACACGATGAGGGCTATGACATAGTACACTTTGATATAGGTGACGGCTTTTCAAGCACATACCGCAACGCCTGCATTGCCGCTCAACAGGTGGGCAACGTTTGGGTTGTAAATACTAAGTCACTTTCAAGTGGTGTAGGTATGCTTGCCTCAATGGCATCTGACCTTGCAAAAGCTGGTAAATCGGCTGAAGAAATCTTCCGCATCTGTAACGAAACAACCTCAAAGGTAGATATTAGCTTTTGTATAGATACTCTTACATATTTGCACAAGGGCGGTAGATGTAGCGGTGTAGCTAGACTTGGTGCAAACCTACTTAACCTAAAGCCTTGTATAGAGGTTAAGGACGGTGGTATGGTCGTCGGCAAAAAGTACAGAGGAAATATTGAAAAGATTTTGCCAACATACATAAAGGACAGACTTGAGGGAAAGACAAATATAAACACAAATCGTATCCTTATAACACACACAATGAAGGACGAAAAATTTGTTGAAACTCTTGTTGATGAAATTCGCAAGTATCAAGATTTTGATGAAATTTATATTACAAAGGCTGGTTCTACAATATTTACACATTGTGGAGCAAATACACTTGGTATAATATTTACGACAAACTAAAATACATTCACTTATAAAAAATAGAGAAAGTCCAATATAGGATTTTCTCTACTTTTTTATCTTACCAAGAATTTATTTTAAATTTTGATAGTAGCTTACAGCTAACTCGTCACAGCGTTCATTATACTTATGACCTGCGTGCCCCTTTACCCATACAAATTCGACCTTGTGTATTTCTAGTAGCTCAAGAAGTCTTTCCCAAAGGTCTGCGTTTAGTGCTTTATCCTTCTTTGTTCGCATCCAATTATTAGCTTGCCAACGCTTAGCCCAGCCCTTTGTAATCGAATCTATAACATACCTTGAATCAGTAGTAAGAGTTACCTCACACGGACGCTTAAGCGCCTCTAGCGCCTTTATTACTGCTGTTATTTCCATACGGTTATTTGTAGTTTCTTTTTCTCCTCCGCAAAGCTCCTTTTCATTTGAGCCACAGACTAATACTGCTCCCCAACCGCCAGGGCCTGGGTTTCCACTACAAGCTCCATCTGTATATATTTCTACCTTTGTCATTATTTCACCACCTTTATATTAGAGTTATGAGCTTCGCTCACAATGACGAATTACGAATTGATTTTAAGGTTAGTTTATTTTCTCACTTCTAATTTCTTCTAAAGGAGCAGGCTGTTTTTTTGTTTGTTTTGGTGGATAGCTTCTTCCTCACTTTTAATATTTCATCTTGTCTTACTTTTTCAACTCACGCCGTTGAGGCGCATACTTTGTGATGCAACAAAGTATGCAAAATGCAGCAAGGGTGAACCCTTTGCAAACCCCTAGACTTAAAAGTATCTCTAAAATTTAATATACCATTTTTGCTAATAGGTAAGTATCTGCTTTATTCTCATCTCCAAAACAAATTATACAATAGTATAATTTGTTTTTCCGAAAATCGAATAAGGCTAGTTTTTGGTCTCAGACTAGACTCATATTCAAAAAAATAGAATTATGTGGTGTGTCTTCGCACAAGATAATTCTATTTTTTTGAAACTGCCCCTTTATTAGCTCTTACTTCTCGACAGTTCAGTTAAACTAGAGTTGATAGTTAAAGTTATCCGTCTAAGTATTTCAACTTTTAACTTTTAACTTTAATAATTTAGAAGTGAGAAAATAAACTAGCCGTCTAGTTAATTCGTCATTCGTAATTCGTCATTCGTCATTGACTAAAAGTGTGGTACAAACTAACCTTTATAGTTATCTCAACTCTCAACTCTCAACTCTCAACTCTCCACTCTCAACTCTAATGATAATACCACATAAACTTACTTTTGTATATAGAAAAGATGAGACTGTCTGTAAATTTAATTACAAACAGTCCCACCTTTTTTTATTATATTATATTTTGGATTAAACCTCTGTAGCACCGTCAACAGAAAGAATAGCACCTGTGATGTAGCTTGCCTTGTCACTTGCAAGGAATGCGAATGCGTTTGCAACCTCCTCAGGCTCTCCAACTCTTCCCAGTGGAATAGGAGCAGAAATTCTGTCTACCATCTCTTTTGGTAGAGCGGCAACCATATCTGTACGTGTAACACCTGGCAAAACTGCATTTACACGAATGTGATCCTTACCTAGCTCACGAGCTAGTGATTTTGTTAGACCGTTTACAGCAAATTTTGATGCTGGATAGCCACAGCCTGATGGTTGACCATAAATACTTACCATTGAGCTTGTATTAATTATTGAGCCACCGCCATTTTCTTTCATTATTGGAGCTACTGCCTTTGCACAATAGAATACTGCATTAACATTTAGCTTCATAATGTTGTCGAATGCGGCTGGGTCGTAGTCGTAAATTGACTCTCTTGCAGAAATACCTGCGTTATTTACAAGTACATCTATCTTGCCATAATGCTCCTTAACCTCTGAAACTGCCTTTTCTACCTCAGCATAGTTTGTAATATCAGGATATAGTCCCATTACATCTGCCTCTGGATATTCTGTCTTTATTTCTTCAAGTGCTTTGTCAACTGTCGATTGTCTTGAACCAAAAAGAGCTACCTTTGCCCCTTCACTTATGAATGTCTTTACTATACTTAGTCCAATACCTCTTGTACCACCTGTAACAACTGCAACTTTATCTTTTAACATTATTAAATTCTCCTTATAATAAATCAATATTGTTATAAAAATAACAATTATATAATAGCACATATATTACTAAAAGTAAACATAAGATGATTTTATTTATATACAAACTTTTTGGTGTTTATTTAGCTATTTTTACATATTAAGTTAAAATACCAAAAAAATTGCTTAATTTTATTTTTTAGTTGATAAATTGCCAACAAAATGTGTTATAATATCGTTAGTTATATAATAGTATTTATATAATACAACAAAGATAACGGAGGAAATATGAAATGTTTTTAAAAGCTAGTCAACTAATAGAAAAAATTCAAAATGGACTTTATGATGATGAACTAAAAAAGCTATACGCAACAAATGATATAGCTCTACAAAAAACACGCTACATAGATGCAGTAAAGGCTCATATAGAGGCATACGGTGATGTTTTAAGCGCTGTATTTTCAGCTCCAGGAAGAACAGAAATAGGTGGCAATCACACCGACCACCAGCACGGAAAGGTTCTTGCAGCAGCAGTAACTATGGATATGATAGCTGTTGTTACGCCTACAGACGATAGTACAATAGACATAAAGAGTGAGGGCTATCCCAATATAGTAGTTCATCTTACGGAAAATGAGCTAGAAATAAACGAAAATGATTTTGGCACAAGCACAGCTCTTGTAAGAGGTGTTGCAAAGGGCATACTAAATAACGGTGGCAAGGTAGGCGGCTTTAAGGCTAGCGTATTTTCAGCTGTTCCTAAGGGCTCAGGTGTATCCTCTTCAGCAGCCTACGAGGTACTAATTGGCACTATACTAAATAAAATGTACAATAATGGCGAAATTACGCCTGTAAAAATAGCTCAAATAGGTCAGTTTGCAGAAAAAGACTTCTTTGGTAAGCCTTGCGGACTTCTTGACCAAACAACAAGCGCTGTTGGTGGCTTTGTTTCAATCGACTTTATAAATCCAAAGTCTCCAAAGGTAGAAAAAATAGACTGTAATATTGTTGAAAAGGGCTTTACTATCTGTATTGTAAACGCAGGTGGTAACCACGCAAATCTAACTCCTGAATATGCCGCTATTCCAAACGAAATGCGTCAGGTCGCAAACTTCTTTGGCAAGGACTTTTTGTCAGAGCTAGACAAAAACACAGTTATGCTAAATATGAAGGAATTGCGTAAAAAGGTTTCGGATAGAGCAATACTTCGTGCTTTGCACTACTTTGATGATGACAGTAGAGCAGTTGAGGAGGCAAACGCACTAAGAAACAATCAAATTTACTACTTCTTACAGCTAATAAAAGAATCTGGAGAATCTTCACAGGAACAGCTACAAAATATCTATCCTGTATGTGACGAAAACGAGCGTTCAGTAGCTCTTGCACTAACAATAACAAAATCTATGCTAAAGGACGGTAACGGAGCTTGGAGAGTTCACGGAGGCGGTTTTGCAGGTACTATGCAAGCATTTGTTAAAAATGATATGCTTAATTCCTACTGCAAGGTTATGCAAAATATCTTTGGCGAAGAAAACGTACATATTCTTTCAATTAGACCAATCGGTGGCTATTGCCTTGGAGAAAATTCTTTATAATAAGCATACTAAGGAGAATTAAATGGGCAATAGAAATTTTGACACAGAGGAATTTGAGAAGCTTCGTGAAGAGATAAAGAACTGTAGAGAGTGTCCACTTTGTGAGACTAGAAAAAATGTTGTCTTTGGTGATGGAAATCCAAATGCACATATACTACTAATAGGCGAAGCACCAGGTGAGGACGAGGATAACTCTGGTATTCCGTTTGTAGGCAGAAGTGGCAGACTACTAACCGAAATGATGTCCGATGTTAGACTAACTAGGGAAAAGGACTATTTTATAATAAATATGCTCAAGTGTCGACCACCAAAAAATAGAGACCCCTTGCCACAGGAGATGGCGTGCTGTAGTAACCACCTATTTAGACAAATTGAATGTATAAATCCCGATATAATAGTATGTGTTGGAAGAATAGCCGCCACACAGCTTATAAAAAAAGATTTTAAGGTTACAAAGGAGCATGGCACATTCTACAAAAAGGATGATGGTAGGATATATATGGGAACGTTTCACCCTGCCGCAATACTCAGAAATATTAATCAAAAGCCACTTGCTATGGCAGACCTAGAGAATTTAAAAAAGCTTACCGATTTACTCGATAAGCAATAATTAATTAAGACCACCAGATAGTCTGGTGGTCTTTTTATTATGAGAATGAGAGATAAAACCAAGCATCTAGTTATCTCAGCTCTTAGATTGTACGGTTTTCTCCTGTGCTAACGCACAATTCACTTTTGAAAATGCTTTTTCACAGAAATAGTCTTTCGCTTTCTGCGGAAAGCGACAAAGGCTCTGCCTTTTGAATCCGCAACCTTTTTATAAAAAGCTTAGCTATAACTATATTTTCTAATTTAAACTATCCGTATAGTTATCTCAACTCTCAACTCTCAACTCTCAACTCTAGACAACGTCCTCTGTTTTTTCATTATTTTTACTGTCAATTACTGCCTTTGTTTCATCCCAAGAGTTAAATATAGATAGGTCGGTTATTCCGCTTTCAGTAGCCATAGCTCTTCTTTCATTGATTATATTCTTTATTTCATCAAGACTAAGTGTTAGCTCTGCCTCATTAATTAAGGCTCTATTCTGTGCAATAAGCTCCTCCTTTAGCTTATTTTCTTTTTCAGACTTAACTCTACTTATCTCTTCGAGAGTTCCGCTCCAAGATTCAAATAGCTTATACTCCACACCATTTTGTGAACATATACTTCTTCTGTCATTTATAAGCTGCTTAAGGTCTCCTACTGTCCTTGTGTACTCGTCCTTATTTAACAGTCCAAGATTTTCTTCTATTAGCTTTTGCTTTTGGTTATTCTCCTCTTCCTCTTTTTTTGCTGAAATAAATTCGAGTGTCTGTTGCCAGCTTGATGTACTTAAACTATCATAGCCCTCTCTCTTTGTTTGAGCCTTTCTCTCGTTTACAAGTGCCTTTAGCTCGTCAAAGCTTTTGCCCTCGTCAGACTTATCAATATACGGCTTATTTTTTTCTATAAATGAGGATTTTTCTTTTTCTCTTAGTATTGGCTCCACCTGTTCCCAAGAGGAAATACCGCTCATATCTATATTTTCTCTTTTAGCAAGAGCCTTTCTTTCATCTACAAGAGCCTTTATCTCCGAATAGGATTTATTAGTCTCATTTTTCTTAAGGTACATTATATTCTCACTTATAAATGCTTTTTCATCAGCCTTTGCATCAATAGCCGCCTTTAGCTCATACCAGTCCTTGTACATATATACATTAGTAATACCAGCATCACTTGCAAGCTTTTTGCGAGACTCAATAAGTCTTTCTATTTCTGCCTTACTCTTCTTTTTGTCACTCTCGGTTAGGTAATAAGGGTTTTTGACAATTATATCCACCTTATCAAAGTTTTCAAGCCTTGCATTATCAAGAGCATCGGATAAGTCATTCCAGTTGTCATACAGCGTGTGGTCAACTCCTAGCTCCTCAGCTCTCTTTAATCTTGCCTCATATACCTGTTGCTTTTGTAGTTCATTGTAGCTTTGCATTTCGTGTGGAGCAAGCCATTTAGCATATTTTTCATCGCCCTTACTTATCTCGCCTTTCTTTGCCTTTTCAATAAGCTCGGAAAGCTCTTTCCAATTCCTAGCCTTTTCTATCTGCTTTTCGCTCAAGTATTCCTTAGCCTCGTATCGTCTTTCACCTATTATACTATTGCGTACAGACATAGGCTCATTTCTCTCCTCTGCTGTCAGATACTTTCTATACTGCTCCTCTCTACGCTCTATTAAATATATAGTATCATAGACATCATTTTGTGTTATCTCATCAAATGTGAGATAATATTCAGCTTGCTGCTTTCTATTCGTTGCAACACTTTGCTTTTGCTCATCTGATAGGCTTTCTCTCTCGTCATCTGTAAGCCAGCGAGTAAACAATTCCTTTCTCTCTGCCTCCTGTTGAGCCTTGATTTCAGCCTCCTGTTTTTTGCGTAGCATATCGTACCATTCCTTTGGCATAATAGGGCTTGTATTAATTTTAGCACTATTTACATCAACATTTATATCCTCGTCCTTGCGTACCTTACGAGCAAATACCACAAATCTAGCTATACGCTCTCCTGTTTCGCTCTTAAAGGAATAGTCACAGGTTGAAAGAGTAAGAAGCTTGTCCGAGGTCTTTACATCAACTGGAATATTTATAAGACTTCTTTCACGAGCCTTTGTAACATATTCTACTATCTCGTCATTATCTGACTTTTCCACAAAATCGTGGTACATAAAATCTGGGTCATTTTGCCTACAAATTACAATGGCATATATCTTATATATTCCCTCGTTATACACACTGTCAAATTTAATTAATGGGTGCTTTTTATAAAATTCAAGAGACTTATAGTTGAGTAGCTCTCCAAATATATTTCCGTCGTTCATATTGTGACCATAGATAATTGTGTTAGTGCTTTGATTTCTTAAATCAACTCTGTAGTCAACAAATGGTACTCCGTATCTATTATTTTTTCCACCAAAGTCTCTGCGGTCATAGTACTCATTATTTCCAGCCTGCACTACTGGCAAATCTAGCTTTGTGTTTTCTATTGACAGCCAACCTGCTACATCCATATTTTTTTCATATAGCCCCATAAACTTAGGCAAATAATCCTTTGGATATGCTCCTAAATTTAGATTTTTATGTGAGCTATTTGAATCATTGAGCATTACCTTTAATTCACTATGAATATCAACTGTACGCTTTGTGTCATACTTTATTTTAAAAATATATCCCAAGCTACAGAGTAGTACTGTAATTAAAAGAATAACTATCGTCGTCATAGCTGTCCTTTGCTTACGGCGACGTCTTTTTTTCTCTACTCTCAAAATAGCATCTCTATCTATCATAAAAGAATTATCTCCTTTTTATATAATATTTTCAACTAAAAAACCACACCTACTTATTCTAAGCCAAAGGCTCGCTTTTGTAAAGTAAGTGCGGTTAAGCTGCAATATTTATTGCATTATTTTTTAGTTTTATTTACCAAGTCTCTTTAATAGTGATTTTTTGAGTATATCGCTTACTTTTTCAGCTCCTGCCATAGTATAGCCAAAATTCTCACAATATAATCTTAGCATATTATATCCGTATAGCATAGAAGTACCCTTAAAATGCTCCTCCGATGTATTTTCCGATGTAAGATGCTTGCACCATACATTTTCACCATCAGTTAGGGCTATTGTACAAACTGTAGTGTCTGTATTTTCATCTCCATTCTGAACAGTAACAGCTATTCCAAGAGAGGTATTTGATTTTTTCATAGCTGAATATGCCATAGCTGTAGCAACTGGCTTTCCTGTAACTGAATATTTATTAACAAGGTCGAATGGTATTTCAAGGTCTGTAAGTCTCTCTGAGCCTTTAAATACAGAGCCGTCCTTCAAAATTTTATCGACATACTCGTGGAAAGAAAGTGTATCAGAAAAAGCTCCCTTTGTACCTGTTTCCGCAATAGCTAGTGTTAAATCGTGTGAATAGAGCATTTCGCACGCAATCTCCCACAAAAATCTATCGGAAAAACAGTATATACTATTTCCTAGTGCCTCTCTCAAGTCCTCAAGGGTGTTTTGGATAATTACCTCAGGAGACATATTGTCCTCTCGTCTTGCGTTAATGATTATAGCATAGTCACCCTGCTTATATACACAGCTTATTGTAGGATTACTTTTGTTCATAAATGGCTCAAGCAAATCACCTACTGAGCGTTGACCAAAGTCTGCCGCCTTTATAACATATTTAACCTTGCCCGATATATCTGTTCTTGGCTGTACGCTTGTATCTACGTTTCTCTCATAAAAATTTATTATGTAATCTGTAACAGAATCTGTAAATATATTTTTTATATCACTAGGAGTGATAGGTAACACAAATATAAGCTGTTTTTGAGATGTTATAACATAGCTTTGAACGTACGAGGTATTTGCGGGAAGAAGTATTGCCGCCTCTGGAATTGTTGACAAATCGGATAGATAATCCAAAGGAACCTCCTCACCCTTGCCCATTGCGTACTCAAGAATTGTGTCGGCTGATTTTTGGCTCTTTATTGTAGCCATATTAAGTCCATTTGCTATTGCCTGTGATATAAGTGAATAGGACTTTGGGTTTTCACTCGATAATATGAATAATATATCACATTCAAAAATAGCGTCACCTATTTCTGTCATATAGCTCTGTAGGTCTCCCTTTAGCTCTCCACCACGCAAAACCTCTATGCTAGTTGTAGCTAAATTCTCTCTTATTAAGCTTATATCAGCATTTATATAATTATTGTAAGCATTACTATCACCTGTTGTAAGTATTACAGCTTTCATTATATACTATCCTCCTTTTAAAAAGCTGTTGTCAAATTCTATTTTGACCGCCTTTTTGATATTTTAAAATTCCAAATTGATATTTATAAGCTCAGCTTCATCAATACATTTATTTATAAGCTCCTGTGGAATATTCATTTCCTTTTCGTTTTCAAGTATTTCTGCTAGAGTTGGCTTTGTCTTTGGGTGCTTAGGAGTAAATACTGTACAACAATCCTCATAAGGCAAAATTGATGTTTCAAAGGTATCTATCTTTCTAGCAATTCTAACTATTTCCTCCTTGTCCATACCAATAAGTGGACGAAGAACTGGTAATTCAGTAGCTATATCTGTACAAGCTATAGCCTGTAGGGTTTGGCTTGCAACCTGTCCTACGCTTTCTCCTGTAACAAGTCCATTGGAGCCTTCTCTTATAGATATAGCCTCTGCTATTTTCATCATATATCTACGCATAGCTATAGTGAATAAGTCCTCACGGCATCTATCACGAAGCTCCTCTTGCATTTCTGTAAATGGAACTACATATAGCTTCATTCTGCCTGTATATGGAACCATCTTCTTTGCAAGAGTAATAACCTTTTCCCTTGCTCTCTCACTTGTATATGGTGGGCTTGCAAAGTGTACACACACCATCTCTAGTCCTCGCTTAGCCATCATATAGCCAGCTACTGGACTATCTATTCCACCAGAAAGAAGTAAAGTTGCCTTGCCACCTGTGCTTACTGGTATTCCGCCTGCGCCTGCTAGCTGGTCCACGTGAATATATGCTCCCTTTTCACGAACCTCAACAGTAACAGTTACCTCTGGATTTACAACATCAACAGATAGGTTTGGAAATTCCTCTAGTAGCACACCACCAAGCTCTCGACAAATTTCGGGAGATTGCATCGGAAAAGCCTTATCGGAGCGTCTTGCCGTCACCTTAAATGTGTTTTTTACCTCAAGAATATCTCGTAGATATTCCTTTGTCGCACTACATATTACATCAAAGTCTTTTTCTACAACACACGCTGGTGTAAGTGCTGCTATTCCAAAGACTGTTTTAAGTCTATTTAGCACAAGCGACATATCAGCCTTGTCATCAAGGTTTTCAACAAATATAGCAGATTGTGACTTAGTTATTTGAAACCTGCCCAAGTCCTTTATTCTTCTGCCCATATTTTTTATAAGCACATTTTCAAAGCTGTATCTATTCATACCCTTTAGTACGATTTCACCGCTTTTAATAAGTATTATTTCTTTCATACATTTTCCTCAAATTTAAAATTTATTTTAATCCTTTATGGGACGCCACACAAAAAGCTAAACGCCCCACTAGAAGTTAATTTGCTTTTGTTATATTTTCCATTGCCTCCTCTAGCTTTTGGAAAAAGAAGTCTATTTCATCCTTTGTATTAAGCTCAGAAAAGCTTACTCTAATTGCACTATCAATACGCGCATCTCCCAGTCCCATAGCTGTTAGCACATGGCTTTTTTTGCCCTTTGAGCAAGCAGAGCCAGTGGATACATATATTTCATATTGCTCAAGATAGTGAAGTATTATCTCTGAACGAATACCAATTAGCGATATATTTATTATATGGAATGCTCCATTTTTCAAAGGAGAGTTAAGCACTACCCCATCCATACAGCGAAGCCTATCCATAAAGTAGGTATACAGCTCCTTTAGATGCTCTTGATTTTCCGAAAGGCTTTTGTAGGCTATTTCCGCCGCCATACCAAGAGCTGCAAAGGCAGGTACATTTTCTGTGCCAGAGTGAAGTCCACCCTCTTGCATAGATCCAAAATAAAGTGGTCTTATTCTCACTCCTTTTTTTCTATACAAAAACGCAGAACCCTTTGGAGCGTGTATTTTGTGTCCGCTAGCCGATATTAAATCCACACTTTTTAGTAGTGGGGCTAAGCTATATTTACCATACGCCTGCACACAGTCGCTATGAAAAATAAGATTAGGATTTTTCATCTTGCATCTATTTGCTATTCTTACAATATCGTTTATAGCTCCTGTCTCGCTATTTATACACATAACTGATACAAGTATTGTGGAATTATTTACAAATGGAAGTACGCTTTCCGCTGTAATTTCTCCGCTTTCGTTTGGCTTTATAAATATTACCTCAAAGCCACGGCTAGAAAGCTCCTTTCCTACCGCCATAAGAGATGAATGCTCCACAGCAGAAAGAATAATTCTGTTTCCACGTCTCTTATATGCCTCTGCCACTCCCAAAACAGCAAGGTTATTTGACTCAGTGCCACAGCTTGTAAAATATATTTCGTCATTTCTACAGCCTAGTGTTCTAGCTATTTGCTCTCTTGATGTTGTCAGTAGCTTTTCAGCCATAAATCCCATATGGTGCAAAGACGAGGGATTTCCATATTCATTTATCATTATATTTTTTGCAAACTCTGCAACCTCTGGCAAAACAGCGGTTGTAGCACTATTATCAAAGTAAACAGACAAAACCTCATCTCCTCTCCGTCGAGCCGACGGTCGCATTTTCAAGCTAGTTT
>SAMEA104404100__coassemble_882_pt1 | contig 29948 bp, 27 predicted proteins | sample SAMEA104404100__metabat2_low_PE_067 | metagenome-assembled genome bin SAMEA104404100 (sample SAMEA104404100) | Balaenoptera acutorostrata | reverse complement strand
GGGTAGTTTTTGGTCTCAGACTAGACTTATATTCAAAAAAATAGAATTATGTGGTAATCCTATTTTTTTGAAACTGCCCCTTTATTAGCTCTGACTTCTCGACAGCTCGGTTAAACCCTCTTTTCTAATTTAAACTATCCGTCTAATTCTTTCCACTCTCCACTCTCCACTCTCAACTCTAATAATTTAGAGTGAGAAAAAATAGTTTTTGAAAATTTTTCTAAAAAATTAAAAGCTTGTGAAGTGCGATTATAAAGGTGTTTACAGCTTTGTTTAAAGTAAAATAGAAATTTTTTTTAAAAAAAGCAAAAAAAATTCAAAAAAAGTATTGACAAACGAGTAAAGATGCGTTATAATTAATAACGTTGCAGGGAGTTAAAACAAAAACCTAAAACACAAAAGAAAACTGAATATGCGGGCGTGGCGGAATTGGCAGACGCGCTGGTCTTAGGAGCCAGTGGGCAACCGTAAGAGTTCAAGTCTCTTCGCCCGCACCAGTAACCTCGATACTTCGGTATTGAGGTTTTTTGTTATATGTAGGCTTATAAATAATATTAAAGCTCAGTATAGAAATTAATCTGTACTGAGCTTATTTTATATTGTGGATATTTTTATAAAGAACAACATTCTGCACCGTGACAGTCGTTTTCTAGCTTGCCTACTATTGGTTCAGGGTCAATACCTTGACGCTTGTAGTAGTCGGCAAGAGTAGCCTTAACAGCTTGCTCGGCAAGAACTGAACAGTGAACCTTTACTGGTGGCAAACCGTCAAGAGCCTCTATAACAGCCTTATTTGTAAGCTTTAAAGCCTCCTCAATAGTCTTGCCCTTAATTAGCTCTGTTGCCATACTGCTTGTAGCGATTGCCGCACCACATCCAAAGGTCTTAAATTTTACATCGGTGATAATATTCTTTTCAATTTTGAAGTACATTCTCATAATGTCACCGCATTTTGCGTTGCCAACCTCTCCTACTGCGTTTGCATCAGCAAGCTCTCCTACGTTTCTTGGATTTGTAAAATGTTCCATTACTTTTTCTGAATACATATATATTAACCTCTCTTTGTATATTATTTTGTTTAGTTAAAAGCTCTTGGCTTTCCGTTTTCCCATACTGGTGATATTGAACGAAGATATTCTACAATTTTTGGTAGCTCTTCTATAACTGTAGATACCTCTTCATCTGTGTTTAGCTCGCTTAGTGATAATCTAAGTGAGCCGTGAGCTACCTCGTGAGGTAAGCCTATTGCTAAAAGTACGTGGCTTGGGTCAAGTGAACCGCTTGTACAAGCAGAGCCAGACGATGCACATATACCCTTATTTGATAGAGTTAGTAGTAGGCTTTCTCCCTCTATTCCCTCTATTGATATATTCACGTTGCCTGGGAGACGTTCTGTTGGATGTCCGTTTAGACGTGTATAAGGAATTTTTGTTATCTCTTTTATTAGTCTATCCCTCATAGCTGTAATTTTTTCTGAATTTTTATCCATATTTTTGATAGCATCAGTAAGAGCTACACTCATACCAACTATACCTGCTACATTTTCTGTACCTGCTCGTCTTCCTCTCTCCTGTGCTCCGCCGTCAATGAAAATGTCAGGCATTACACCCTTTCTAGCAATCAGACAGCCCACACCCTTTGGTCCGTGGAATTTGTGTCCAGATAGTGAAAGCATATCTATATTATCATTTTTTACGCTTACTGGTATGTGTCCAACAGCTTGAACGGCATCTGTGTGGAAGGTAACTCCCTTTTTGTGACATACCTCACCGATTTGTCTTATAGGCATAATTGTTCCTATCTCGTTATTTGCGTACATTACTGTCACAAGGGCGGTTTTGTCTGTTATTGCGTCCTCTACTTGCTTAGCTGTAACTCTGCCATATTCGTCTACAGGGAGATATGTCACCTCGAAGCCCTCATTTTCAAGTGCCTTACAGCTATGTAGTACAGCGTGATGCTCAACTTCTGTTGTTATGATGTGATTTTTGCCTTTTTTAGCCATTTTATGGGCTATACCCTTGATTGCCCAGTTGTCAGCCTCGCTGCCGCCCGATGTAAAGTATACCTCCATTGGCTCGCAATCTAGTGAGCTTGCAATTCTTTGTCTTGCTTCTATTAATAGCTTTAATGCATCAACACCAACTGAGTATATACTTGAGGGATTGCCATAATATTCACTATAGCACGGTAGCATAGCATCCAAGGCATCCTTTGAAACAGCAGTTGTTGCGGCATTATCCATATATATTGTTTTGTTCATTGTTCTAATACCTCTATATTTAATATATTATTGTTATTTAGTTTGGCTATCTCTAACCTTCTATATAATATACCAAAAAAGTATATTTTTCAATACCTTTTAGAAAATTTTACTATATTTTAATAATTTTTATAATTTGTGATAGAGAAAAAAGATTTAATATATACTGATTTTGTATAGAAGATACATTTTAGACTTATATGTATTGAAATATATGATTAATAGCGTTATAATGGCAAGTATCTTTATTCTACATATATTAATAGTAAATAAAATTTAATTAAATAGAAGTGAGGGGTAATTTTAATGAAGAAATTTGATAGTATAGAGGCTCTTGTAGGACACACACCATTAATAAAGCTATTGCTTAAATATAGAGGAGAGGAAATGTCAGTATACGCAAAGGCGGAGAGCTACAATTTTTCGGGAAGTATAAAAGATAGAGTGGCATTTTCAATACTAAAAAATGCCTATGAGAGTGGCAAGATAGATAAGTCCTACACAATAGCTGAGGCTACTAGTGGAAACACAGGCATAGCCTTTTCAGCAATAGGAGGATATTTAGGCAATAAGGTAAGAATATATATGCCAGACAAGATGAGTGTTGAGAGAAAAAAGCTAGTTAGGGGCTATGGAGCCGAAATAATAGAGGTAAGTGAGGCACAGGGAGGCTTTTTAGGCTCTATTGATATGTGCGAAAAATATGCTAAAGAAAATGAGAAGGTATTTTTGCCCAGACAATTTAGTAATGAAGAAAATGTAATGGCTCACTATAACCTAACAGCCAAGGAATTTGTGGAGCAAATGGACAGAATAGGTGAAAATATTGATGGCTTTGTATCTGGAATAGGAACAGGCGGTACACTTATGGGCTTTGCAAGGAGACTAAAGGAAGTAAATCCAAAGGCTAGAATATTCCCTATGGAGCCTGCAAGCTCTACCACTCTTTCAAACGGCACTAAGGGACATCATAGAATAGAGGGTATTTCTGATGAATTTGTGCCTCCTATTGTGGATAGAAGTGCTATAGATAGCGAAATTATCACAGTTGATGATGGAGATGCTATAATTATGGCTCAAATGCTATCCAAAGAGCTTGGACTTGGAGTAGGAATAAGCTCTGGAGCAAATGTAATAGCTTCTATTAAGGCAAAGAAGTTATTGGGAGATAATAGAGCAAATATTGTTACAGTCTTTGCTGACGATAATAAAAAATATCTATCAACTGATTTAACAGCAGCTATAGAGAAAAAATCGGAGTTTTTGACAAATGATATAGAGTTAATTGATTTTATAGCGTATAGATATTAATAATAAACATTGTTTATTTTGTGATTTTGTGGTAAAGTTATTTTATAATAATATACTTAGGAGGAAATAAAAATGATTTTTACTTGTAAAGATACATTTTTTAAATATCCTTTTGGAGCAGTTGCTGAAAATACGACTGTTAATTTTAATATTGTACTTACTCGTGAGCATACCTCTCCAACACTACAGGTCTATGCGAACGAGAATTTTGACTCACCTACTTATGTAATACCTATGCAAAACATTATGCAAAGAGGTACAGAAAATATATATACCGCAAGCTTTAAGCCCGAAAAGGTAGGACTATATTTCTATAACTTTGTAACAGACAAGGGCAGAAGAATAGGAAGGGGAGACAGCGGAGAGGGTGTTTTTGATGACCCAGACTTGTGGCAGCTTACAGTTTATAGTGAAAAATATCAGACACCACACTGCTACAGCGGTAAGATTTTCTATCAGATATTTCCAGATAGATTCTATAATAGCGGAGAGCCAAAGGAAAATGTGCCAAGTGACAGAATAATTCATCAAAATTGGTACGATAATCCCATCGACTGTCCAAACGAAAAGGGAATATTTGCCTGCAATGACTATTTTGGCGGAGACCTCAAGGGAATAACAGAAAAGCTTGATTACATAAAGTCTCTTGGAGTATACGGAATATATCTAAATCCTATTTTTGAAGCGCACAGCAACCACAGGTATAATACAGCGAACTATATGGAGGTAGATAGCCTACTTGGTACAAAGGATGACTTTAAGGAGCTTTGCAGACAGGCACATAAGCGTAATATGAAGATAGTTCTTGACGGAGTATTTAATCATACAGGTAGCGACAGCGTATATTTTAACCGAGAGGGAAGATATGAGGGCTGTGGAGCGTACAATGACCCTAATAATAGTGAATATAAGTCGTGGTTTAATATTAGACAAGATAAATCCTATGATAGCTGGTGGGGTTTTGAAACCTTGCCTAACGTAAACGAGAATAGCCCTGAGTACCGTGAATTTATTTGCGGTAAAAATGGTGTTTTGCGTACTTGGCTACGTCTTGGTGCCGATGGCTGGCGTCTTGACGTTGCAGATGAATTGCCAGATGACTTTATAGCTGATATTAGAACCGCTATAAAGACAGAAAAGCCCGATGCCTTGCTTCTTGGAGAGGTTTGGGAGGACGCATCTAATAAGTGTGCCTATGGAGAGAGAAGAAAGTATTTCTGGGGCAAGGAGCTTGACAGTGTTATGAACTACCCTTGGCGTTCGGCAATTCTTGACTTTATTAGATATGGTAATGGTATGGGACTGCTTGAGTCCATATATATTATTATGGAAAACTATCCTTCAATGAGCTTAGGCACAGCCTTAAACTCACTTTCAACTCACGATGTACCTCGTGCTATTACTATGATATGTAACGAGCCTATGGACGGAAAAAATAGGGACTGGCAACGTCAACACAACAAGCTTTCACCTGAGCAGTATTTCTACGGCAGACAGATGTTTATGCTTGCATCGACAATTCAGTATACATTGCCTGGTTGTCCTTGTCTTTACTATGGAGATGAGGCAGGTCTTGTGGGATATGCTGACCCATTTAATCGTGGAACTTATCCTTGGGATAGAGAGGATATGGGACTACTCAACTTTATGCAGCTTTTGGGTAAGGTTCGCAACGAAAGTAAGGCACTAAAATATGGAAGCTTTACTCCTGTTTGGTTTGATGAAAAAATATGTGTTTATACTCGTACCTTTGATAATGAGGTGGTACTAGTTGTTATAAATAGAAGTAAGGACGACAGCGACATACACTATCCTTTGAGCTATTTAGAAAATAGTGAGATTTTACTAAGCGTTGGCGGAAAATTGCAAGAAACTACCATAAAAGGCAACTCGGCAGTAATTTTAAAACTTTCATAAAACTTTGTTTAAGCTAAGAGTATTTATCACAAGCTACGAAAAATTTTTATTGATAATGACAACAAAATATAGGTTTTTGGCATAAAATCGAGCTTTTTAGAGCGTGAAAATATGTTCTTCTTTCTTGACAAACTAATTAGTTATGGTTATAATCTGTAATATCCTGCAAAACAGCCTAATTTATTTAACCGAATTAGCAAACCCCTGTTTTGTATATCAGAGTAAGCATTAGACAATAATTAGATAAAGTTTGTAATGTGTAAGGAGAAAATATGGATAAAAAAATAGCAAAGGCACCTAAGCTAAGATTTATTAGATTTAGACAGATATGGTTTTGCGTTTCACTTTTAGTTATATCATTTTTGTTTTTTTCTTTCAGCATACTTGCTAACGCTGTTTATATAACAGATAGTGAAAGTGAAGATGTGCAGGTCAATTTTACAAGAACCGTTGATCCAATAGGTATATTGGGTGAAAAGGGCATATCGCTAAATGAGGCGGATGAAGTAAGCTATATGCTTGGAAGAAGCCTAGGAGATAATGAGATAGCAATTACACGTTCTTTTCCTGTATTTGTAGAGGTTGATGGAAAGGTAATAACTCACAATATGACAAGTGGCACAGTAGAGGATGTACTTGAGACACTTGAAATTACTCTTGGAGAATATGATGAAATCAACTGTGATATGGATAGAGAGCTATTTCCTATGGCGCGTATAATAATTACACGAGTGGACTACAGAACCTATTCAAACGAGGTTGTAATTCCAAAGGTAGTAAATACAAAAAGCTCATCACTTATCAGAAGAGGAACAACAAGAATAATAGAGCAGGGTTCTGACGGACTAAAAAACGACATCTACAGAGAGACAATAATTGATGGCAAAATAGTTGAGACAGAGCTTATAAGAACAGATATAGTTAAGCCTAGCGTAGACGAGCTTCAGCTATATGGCTCAGATAAGCAAATTTCGACCATAGATTATAGCAGTGAATTTCCGCTTGATGAAAACGGAATACCTATAAAATATGAAAAGGTATACCACAATCAAAGAGCAACAGGCTACTATGCTGGCAAGAACGCTTGGGGCGCAAGCGGTGTACATTGTCAAGCAGGAACAGTAGCGGTAAGAAGTAATGAAATTCCTTATGGCTCAAAGCTATATATACGCACACCAGACGGCAAGTTTGTATATGGCTATGCTGTCGCAAACGATACAGGTACAGGTCTTATGCAAAATGTAATAGACGTTGACCTATATTATGATAGCTACAAGGAGAGCTGTTGGAATGAGGTTCGCTGGGTAGATATATATGTGCTTGAGACAGGCGACGGAGTTCGTCACAAGCCACGCACACCTATATCAATGTATTTGTAATAATTTAATAAATATTGAATTTGACAGTTCTTTTGTGTATAATGTACGCAAGAGGGCTGTCAATTTTATTTTTAGATTAAAGTCTAAGAGCTTAGCTTAATTTAGAGTGGAGAGCAAAGCGAACCAAAGGAGGAATTATTATGGATAATAACAAAAAACAGTTAAGGCTGTATAATATCATATTTCCAATATGGCTTTTAATAGTATTTCCGCAGACGTGGATAATTGCTATACCATTTAATTTTATTATTGATTTTTTGGTAATATATTTTGTATCAAAAAGAATGGGAGTAGAGTCCTATAAACAATTCGCAGGTAAAAGCTCCCTTTTGGCGTGGATATTCGGTTTTATATCAGACTTTGTGGGAACAGGAATTTTATTTCTTATACTAATGGCTCAAAATTTTGTTGACTGGGATTGGTTTAGTAGTGCGGTAAATGGTACAGTAGTAAATCCATTTCAAAATATCATATCATTTATGATTGTGCTATTTGCAGTGGCTATTTCTGGGCTTTCTATTTACCTATTAAACTACTACATAACCTTTAGAAAATCATCAAGAGATATAAGGGTAAGAATATCTTTAGCACTTGCAATTTTTACTGCTCCGTATCTATTCTTTTTACCTATGGGGCAATTTCACGGAATGTAAAACAAAAATTACATATAAAATATTGTACTTATATATATAATATAACAAAAAGTTTAAGCAAACTGTTAAAACTTAATGTCTAAGCTTTATTTATTTTTAAGTTTGTGATAAAATCAATACTTAAGCAGAGCGGTGAGCCACCGCAGCTATATTCAACTAAGTTTAGTTTGAATTTAAACTAACTGCCTGAAATCAAGACTTACTTTAAATGACGAATTGTCATTAGAGTGGAGAGTGGAGAGTGGAGAGTGGAGAGTGGAGAGTGGAGAGAATTAGACGGCTAGTTTAAACTAGAAAAAACAATTTAACCAAACTAACCACCAAAACAAACAAAGAAACAAACCTGCTCATTTAGAAGAAATGAGAGAAAAAAACAGTTATATAAAATTTTTAGTCAAGCTTTTTATAAAAAGGTTGCAGATTCTAAAGGCAGAGCCTTTAGTCGCTTTCCGCAGAAAGCGAAACACCTTTGCCGTGCAAGAGCATTTTCAAAAGTGAATTTTGCAGAATTTATATGTTAAAAATTTTAATTTATATAAAATAAAAAGAAATAGGAGTGTGAATAAATGTTAGAGAAAGCTTTATGTGAAGAAGTTTTAGCGCGCGCTAAAAAGACAGGTGCAGATTTTTCCGAAATTTATATGAGTGATGATGTTAATAACAACATTACATATATGGACGGAAAGGTTGAAAAATCAAGCTCATCAAGAGATAGAGGTGTGGGTATCCGCATACTAAAGGGTGATAAATGTGTGTACGCATACGGAAATGATATTTCAAGACAGGGACTATTGGCTCTTGCCGACACAGTAGCAGACGCTATGGGCAATAGCTATGTTGATGTTAAGGATATTGTAATTAAGCCTAAAAAAATAGAGCTTATTAATAAAATACTAGTTCCAGCAAATACTGTTGATGCAAAAAGAAAGATTGACTATCTAAAGCGTGGATACTACTCAGCCAAGGAGTATTCAGATGAAATAGTACAGGTTATAGCCTCAATTATGGATAAAACACGCCATATATTTGTTGCAAATAGCGAGGGAATATATACAGAGGATAACCTAACCTATGTTAGATATATGCTCAATTCCATAGCCTCAGACGGCAAGGAAAATCAGTCAGGCTACAAGGCTCCTGGTAATCACTCTGGCTATGAATTTATAGACGGACTAAATTTTGAAAAGCTAGGTGAAAAGGTTTCTAAGCAAGCGGTTACTATGCTTCACGCCGAAAACTGCCCAGCTGGTAAGATGCCTGTTATAATGGATAATGGCTTTGGTGGAGTACTATTCCACGAGGCTTGCGGACATTCACTAGAGGCTACTGCTGTTGGCAAGGGAAATAGCGTATTCTGTGGCAAGCTAGGTGAACAGATAGCAAATCCAAAGGTTACAGCCATTGATGATGGTACAATGGTAAATGAGTGGGGTAGCATTAATACAAACGACGAGGGCGAAGCTCCACAAAAGATAACTCTTATCGAAAATGGTATTCTAAAAAGCTATATGATTGATAAGTTAGGCTCAAGAAGAATGAATATGAGTACTACAGGAAGTGGCAGACGTCAAAATTACTGCTATGCTCCTACATCAAGAATGACAAACACATATATTGCAAATGGTACAGATACAAGAGAGGATATATTTAGTTCTGTTGAGTATGGACTATACGCAAAGGAAATGGGTGGCGGCAGCGTAAACCCAGTAACTGGCGAATTTAACTTTGCGGTAAGCGAGGGCTATATAGTAAAAAATGGTAAGATAGATAGACCAGTAAGAGGAGCTACATTAATAGGCAAGGGTAAGGACGTGCTTATGAATATTGATATGGTATCCGACAATATGGCTATGGCTCAAGGTATGTGCGGTTCAGCAAGCGGAAGTATACCAACAAATGTAGGACAGCCACTACTAAGAATTAATCAAATAACAGTAGGAGGTAAGGAGTAATGGAATTAAAGGAATTTTGTAATGCTCTTTATAAGGCATCGGAAAAAAGTAACCTTGAGGGCTTTGAAATATCTGGAAGCAAGAGCAATAGCTTTAGCGTAAACGTGCTTGAGGGAGAAATTGAAAAGTACAATGTAAGTAACTCAATTAGTGTTTCATTAAGAGTAAAATATAATGGCAAAATAGGTGTTTCTTCTTCATCTGCTCTTGATGAGGAATACATCGAAAATATGATTAATGAGGCAAGAGAAAATGCCGAGATTATAGAGAACGACGATGTGGTATTCTTTTCGGAAAAAGAAAAGATGAAGTTTAGTGAGCCTAAGACATATAATGAGGAGCTTGAGACAATAACAGCGGCAGAAAAGATAGCTCTTGCAAAGGAAATGGAGCAAAAGGCTCTTAAATACGACAGCCGTGTCATAAGAACAGGCGCAAGTATGGTAGCGTCATTCTCAGACGAAAGCGTGCTTGTAAACTCAAATGGAGTTGACCTAAGCCAAAAATCAAACCTACTATATGGATATATAGCTCCTATTGTCAAGATAGGAGAGAATATGAACAACGTTTATGAGGGCTTCTGTGTATACAATAAGGCCGATATAGACGTTGACAAGATAGTTAAAAAGGCGGTTGATGAGGCTATAGCTCTTTGTGGAGCAGATAGTGTTAAGTCTGGCGCATATAAGACTGTTATTCGTAACGATGCTATGCTTGATTTGTTCGAGACATTTTCACCTATATTCAGCGCTGAAAACGCCCAAAAGGGATTATCAATGCTAAAAAATAAAGAGGGCGAAAAAATAGCCGCTGACTGTGTAACAATAGTTGACAATCCACACAAGGACTGGGGCTTTGCAAGCTCAGCCTTTGACGGAGAGGGAACATTAACAACAGTAAAAAATGTTGTTGAAAATGGTGTATTTAAAACACTACTATATGATATAAAGTCTGCGACAAAGGTGGGCAAGAAGTCAACAGGTAACTCAAAGGGTGGAAGTATTGGTGGATACAATATGTACATCGAAAAGGGTGAGGATAGCTTTGAAGAGATACTAAAGAAGGCTGATAACGGAATAATGATTACAAGCCTTGCAGGACTTCATAGTGGTGCTGATGCAAAGACAGGTGAATTTTCACTTTCGGCACAGGGCTATCTAATAGAAAATGGCAAGCTTAGTCGAGGTGTAAGTGGTATAACCTTTAGCGGAAACTTCTATGAGCTACTAAAGAATATAGAGTGTCTTTCGGATGATTTATACTTTGGTCTAGCTTCGGCACACGGCACACCTACCGTACTTTTAAACGAAAAGACAGTAATAGCTGGAGAATAATAAAACTTATTAACGTTAAAACTAATAGCCTGTGGAGAATATACTCCTCAGGCTATTTACTTCTTTTTTTGTGGGTTATTTCATATTTTAAAATATATAAATATATACCGAAAGGCGAGATTTATGAAATATCTTAGAAATATTGTGGCTTTTACCCTGTTTTTTTCTGTTTTGGGACTTGTATTTTTGCCTATAAATGTGTATGCTTTAATAGATGTATCGAATGAAAATACTTCTGTAAACGCAAAAGCGGCTATGGTTATGGAGGCAAGCACAGGAGAGGTGCTTTTTGCTCAGAACGAGAGCCAAAAGCTCCCTATGGCAAGCACTACTAAAATTATGACAGCACTTCTTACCCTTGAAAGTGAGAGCCTAGATGAGGAATTTATTGTAGATAGCTTTGCAATAAAAACAGAAGGCTCATCAATGGGACTTTGTGAGGGTGATGTGGTAACTCTTTCTGCTCTTGCTGGTGGTATGCTCTCTGCCTCTGGAAATGATGCTGCAAATGCCGCCGCTGTAAAGATTGCTGGTTCAAATGAAAATTTTGCTGTGCTTATGAATGAGAGAGCTAAAAAAATAGGTATGCAAAACACTAGCTTTACTAATCCATCAGGACTGCCAGATGATAAGCACTATTCCACAGCCTACGATATGGCGCTTCTTGGTGCAGAGGCTATAAAAAATCAAAAATTTCTTGAGCTATGCTCAAAGCCCTATGTACAGCTTTACTTTGGAAATCCCCCATACAAGAGAAGTCTTAAAAATCACAATAGACTACTTGGTATTTGCGAGGGCTGTATAGGAATAAAGACAGGCTTTACAGAAAAAGCTGGAAGATGCCTTGTTTCGGCAACTGAGCGAGACGGAATAACGCTTATTTGTGTTACGCTTAACTGCCCTGATGATTGGAACACCCACACATATCTCTACAATAAATATTTTCCTTATGTGGAAAAGGAGAGTATTACCCAAATTAGCGATATAGATGTAAATGTAGTTGGTGGAGAGAGTGCAAGCGTTAGTATTGGCTCAGACGAAACAGCAGAATATATTTCTATAAAGAATACTGAGAGCCAAAATAAAATTATAACTAAAATATATAGTGACAATTTTTACTATGCCCCAATCAAAAAAGGTGATATAATGGGTAGAGTGGAGTATTATATGAATGATGTGCTTATTTTAAGTACAAATTTAATTGCAAGGGACAAAGTAGAGGAAAAAATATCAGAAAAAAAGAATTTGTTAGAGAGATTGCTTGATTTACTATAGAATTACTGATATAAATATATAGGCTAATAAAAAAATCAGGCTATACGAAGATGATAAAAAAGAAACATTAATGCAAAGGAGACTCAGATGAAAGAGAGAATACAAAAGGTGCTTACACAAGCAGGAGTTATGTCAAGAAGAAAGACAGAGGAGCTAATTAAACAAGGAAAGATTACAGTAAACGGTAGACCAGCCGAGATAGGTCAGCAGGTGGACCTTGCTCGTGACGTAGTTGTTGTTGACGGCAAGCGAGTATACGCTCCACGAAAAAAGAAAAATGTATATATAATGATGAATAAGCCACGTGGCTATGTTACTACTACAAGTGACGAGCTGGGCAGACGTAATGTTATGGATTTACTTTCGGATGTAGAGGAGAGAGTATATCCAATAGGCAGACTTGACAAAAATTCAGAGGGACTACTTCTATTTACAAATGACGGCGATTTTGCAAATAGACTAATGCACCCAAAGAGCCTTGTTTCAAAGACCTATAGAGTTACTGTTCGTCCAAGAATGACAGAGGAGATGGCTATTAAGCTTTCTGTAGGAGTGGATATAGGTGAGGGAGAGATAACTCAGCCAGCAAGTGTTGTTATTTTAGAATCTACACCAGACAAGTCTGCAGTTCAAATTACCATAACAGAGGGTAAAAATAGACAAATTAGACGTATGTGCGAGGCAGTAGGACTAGAGGTTGCAAGACTTCGTCGAGTTTCCGAGGGACCACTAAAGCTAGGTATGCTTCAGCCAGGTCAATGGAGAGAGCTTAAAAAGAGCGAGGTAATAGCTCTACGCAACGCTTCAAGACCAAAGGACGCTCCAATGGAGGGACTAAATGGCCCAGATACAGAGACTACAGCCTTTGGCTCATTCGGTAAGGAAAAAAAGCCAAAGCATAAATCAAATGGCTATAATAACAGCTACAATACTAGAGATAGCAAAAACAGCTTTTCAAAGAAAAAGAATAGGGGTAATGGATACTCTCATAGATAATAAATATAATACTCAGTAGATTAAGGGGCGAATATCTTTTTCTTAGTAAAGAGAATTTTTCACCCCTATTTTGCATATAAAAGAGGACTTTATGAATATAGATAATTTGTTTAAAATACTAGTAAGGCTAATTGTACTCTTCACAGTTTTGCCAATTCACGAATTTGCGCACGGATATGTAGCGTATAGGCTGGGTGACCCAACGGCAAGAGATGCAGGCAGACTTACCCTAAACCCATTTAAGCACCTTGATTTTCTAGGCTCAGTTATGATGCTACTACTCGGCTTTGGCTACGCAAAGCCTGTACCAGTCAGCGGATATAATTTCAGAAAACCAAAGAGGGATTTTGCTCTTGTTGCACTAGCAGGTCCTATGTCAAACCTTATTATGGCTTTTATTTGTATGATTATGGTAAAGCTAATAGTTCTTTTTGCGAGGGCTACTCTTTCAACAAGTATTCTTCTCTTTGCCGTATTCGAGATGCTACAGATTGCTACACAAATAAATATAACGCTAGCTGTGTTTAATCTGTTTCCAATTCCACCACTAGATGGCTCAAGGCTTGTGACAGCGCTTTTGCCCGACAGAGCCTATATGTTTTTCTTGCGTAACGAGAGATATATTATGTTAGGACTTTTTGTGCTTATATTTTTGGGTGTACTAGATACTCCAATATACTTTTTATCTAATAAAATATATAACCTACTGTATACTCTAACTAAATTTATACCTATATAAAAAAGGATGTGAATAAAATGAATATAAATTCTGCAAGTGATTTAAAGTATATAAAGGGAATAGGAGAAAAGAGAGCGGAGACCTATGCAAAGCTAGATATTCATACTCCTATGGATTTAATTAATCATTTGCCAAGAAAATACATTGATTTTACTTCACCCTATACTGTGGAAAATGCCCCAATAGGTGAAAGTGTGCCAATTATTGCCACTGTCTCATCAAAAAGCGGAGAGCAGAGAATAAGAAAAAACTTTTCGGTATTTAAGGTAACAGCAGTTTCTGTAACACAAAAGCTACACATAACATTTTTTAATACAGCCTACACAGTAAAGAATTTAAAGGTAGGAGAGGACTATATATTCTATGGAAAAGTTGAGGATAGCTTTCTCGATAAGCAGATGTCCTCACCAGAGATATTTCCCATAGAGACAGAGGGTGGACTATATCCTATATATCCAGCCACTAATGGTCTATCCTCAAAAATAATAGGCAAAAATATTGCCTCACTTATATCAATTATTAAGGCAGACAAAAGATTAACAGAAAATTTACCACAGGATATAGTGGATAAATATGATTTGTGTGATAGAATTAAAGCGTATGAGCTAGTTCATTCGCCTGCTTCTCAAAAAGATATTAGCGTTGGTAGAAGACGCCTTGTTTTTGAGGAGCTACTATGCTTTAGTATGGCACTTAATCGAATGCAGAGCAGTAAGGCAAAGGCAAAAAGTCTTTCTATGAAAAAATATCCTATAGATGATTTTTGGAATATACTTCCCTTTGCTCCTACAGATGACCAAAAAAATGCAGTATATGCCTGTATAGAGGATATGTGTGGGGAGTCACCAATGAGCAGACTAATTGAGGGTGATGTAGGTAGTGGAAAGACAATAGTGGCAGCAGCTACAGCATATTTTGTATATCTCAACGGTTACGAAAGTGCAATTATGGCGCCAACAGAGATATTGGCGGAACAGCACTACAAGGGGCTAAAGCCATACTTTGATAGATTGGGTATAAAATCGGCTCTCCTAACAGGCTCGACTACTACAAAAAACAAAAGACTTATAAAGCAGGAGCTGGAGAGTGGAGAGATAGATATTTGTATAGGCACTCACGCTCTACTGACAGATGATGTAATATTTAAGAGACTAGGACTTGTTATAACAGACGAACAGCATCGTTTTGGAGTGTCACAGCGAATGGGACTTTCACAAAAGGGTGATACAGTAAATATGCTTGTAATGAGCGCAACACCTATTCCAAGAACTCTTGGACTTGTGCTATATGGAGATATGCAAAAGTCGGTAATAAAACAGCTTCCAAAGGGTAGACAGCCAATAGAAACATATTTTGTAGATGGTAGTAAGCGGTTGCGTGCCTATAACTACATAAAAAAGCACCTAGATAGAGGTCTGCAGGGCTATATAATCTGTCCGCTAGTTGACGAGACAGAGGAGGTAGGCTCTGGTAAGCAGTCGGCGGTGAGCCTATATAGTGAGCTACAGGAGGACGTATTTAAGTCCTATAGGCTTGGACTTCTTCACGGAAAGATGAAACCAAAGGAAAAGGAAGAGGTTATGACAGCCTTTGCTGAGCATAGGCTAGATTTACTGATAGCTACAACAGTTATAGAGGTTGGAATTGATGTGCCTAATGCCGCTATAATACTTATAGAAAATGCAGAATGCTTTGGACTTTCTCAGCTCCACCAGCTAAGAGGCAGAGTAGGTCGTGGCTCTGAGCAGTCAACGTGCATACTTATATCCGACTCAAAAAATGATGAGACCAAAAAGCGGCTAAAGGCATTAAAAAATAATCGTGACGGCTTTGCAATAGCTGAATTTGATTTGCAGCAGCGAGGTCCTGGCGACTTTTTTGGTATGCGACAGCACGGTATACCACAGCTAAAAATAGCTGACTTAACCGAAAATGCAGATGTATTTGAGCAGGCAAAATTTGAGGGTGACAGGCTTATTAAGCAAAAGGACTTTAGTACTAGCTATCCTGAGCTTAATAGGAGAATAGAGGAAATGATGAATGTCACAAGTGTTTTATAAATAGATTATGAGGAATTTTTTTGTATAGATGGAACAACTGGTATTTAATGTAAATAACGGAGAGTGCGAGGGACCTCTGGACTTAATATTACAGCTTATAGCAAAGCACAAGCTAAATATACTTGATATTAATATAAGTGAGCTACTAAAGCAATATACAGAACAAATATCACTTTGGCAAAGGGAAAGAGTAGAAATTGCGAGTGAATTTTTGGAGATGGCGGCAAGGCTTGTGTGTATAAAGACAAAGGAGCTATTACCAAAGCACGAAGAGGAGGCTCAAAAGGAAAAGGAGGAGCTAGTCGGTCAGCTACTTGAATACAGAGCGTGTAAGTATGCGGCATTTCTTCTTTCTCAGCAAAATGAGGGCTTTGGTACATTCGTGCGTACTCCGCAAAAGCTCGCAATAAAGGATAATTACAATATAAAGCATAGTCCCGAGGAGCTACTACTTGCATATAACGATGCCTTGGGCAGAGGAAAACGTAGATTACCACCAAAGGAGGAGGTATTTGCTCCCCTTGTTGTAAAGCCTGTAGTTTCGGTCTCCTCAAAGATATATAGACTACTAAAGAGCTTTTACCACAAAAAGAGTATAGGCTTTGATGATGCCTTTTTACAGAGCGAGGATAGAAGTGATATGGTAGCTACATTTCTTGCCATTTTGGAGCTAATAAAGGCTCACAGAATAAGAATGACGAGTGACGATACACAAATGCAGTTTTTAGGAAGAGAGACAGAAAAAAGTACAGAGGAGATAGATAATGAGACTAACTGAAAGAGAACAAGAAATAATGGCAGTTCTGTTTGCGTCAGGTGACCCTATTGAGATAGAAAGAATGGCGGAGTCTATGGATATAACTGCAAAATCTGTAGTTGACTCAGTTGAAAGTCTAGCTCTACAGCTAAAAAATGACCGCTATCCTCTTGAAATTAAAAAGCTAAATAATGCCTATCAGTTGTGTACAAAAAGTAAGTTTGATAGTATTATACACAAAACCCTTATGGTAAAGAGAAATATGCCACTATCTCCAGCGGCTATGGAAACTCTTGCAGTAATAGCCTATAATCAGCCAGTCACACGCTCATTTATAGAGCAGGTGCGTGGAGTGGACAGTAGCTCAATAGTTACTACACTTATGGAAAAGGGACTAGTAGAGGAGGCAGGTAGACTAGATTTACCAGGTAGACCCATAGCCCTAAAGACTACAGATGTATTTCTAAGGTGCTTTAACCTTGAAAGTCTTGATGCCTTGCCAGAGGTGCTAGAAAAGGACTACGCAGAGGAAAAGGAAGAATTAAAAGACGAAAATAACAGTAAATAGGAGAAAAAAATTATGGTGGGTAAAATTATATTGTTTACAATACTTATTTTAATTGCTATAATTCTAATTGTACTGATAGTGCCATTAGGCTTTGATGTTCTATATGAAAATGATGTTCTAAGCATTGATTTAAAGATACTTAATTTCATAAAATTAAAGCTTTTGCCAAAAGAGAAAAAAGCTAGTGAGGACAAAGAGGAAAAAAAGAATAAGCCTAAAACTAAGAAAAAGAAAAAATCAAAGGGAAAAGCAGTAGGTACAAAGGAAAAAGCTACAGAAAAAAAGAAAAAATCTAGTAAGCTTAGCTTGCACGAGATTATAATGATAATAAATGACCTATTGCCCCCACTTGGTACAATGCTCTATAGGTGGCTAAAAGCAGTCACAGTAACTGAGTGCCTTATAAGCATAATTATATATAACGAGGACTATGCCCAGACGGGCAAAAAAACAGGTGAAGCCTATGCTGAGCTATATGGGTGCTATACCTTGCTTTCGCATTACATAAATATAAAGGACTTTAGACCTATGGTAACGCCAAACTATATAAATACCTACTCCTCAACCTATGTAAGGCTTTGTGTAAAGGTAAGACCTATAGCTATTATAGGTGGAGCAGTTGTTTTTCTTTGCAAGGGTGGAAAAGAAGTATATAGAACATTTTTTAAGGATAGAGCAAAATAGAATTAATATAAAAATACATAAGAAGAAAGGAAATATAGGAAATGTCACACACAGGAGATTTAGTAGAAAATACACTTAAAAGTATGAAGGACTTAATAGACTCAAATACAGTAATAGGTTCAGCTATTACTACAGAGGACGGAATAACAATTTTGCCAGTATCAAAGGTAAGCTTTGGCTATGGCACAGGCGGTGGAGATTTGCCATCTAGTCAAAAGCAAATGTTCGGAGGGGCAAGCGGTGGCGGAGTTAACATTACTCCTATTGCTTTTTTGATAATAAATAAGGGCGATATAAAGCTTATGCCAATACAGCAGTACAATACTACTATTGATAGAATAGTAGATATGGCGCCTGATTTTATGAATAAGGTTACAGGCTTTGTAGATAGCTTTTCAGCCAAGAAAAAGAAAAATGAAGAAGAAAAATCAGAAGATGCTAAGGAAGTAACAGTAGAGCAGTAGGCTATAATATTAGGAGGATTTTTTTATATGGCATTAACATCTATGATAATTGGAATTATAAGCTTAATAATTTGCTTTATAGGTTGCTTTTTATTTGCAACCCTACCAGGCTCAATAGTTTCTCTATGCTTTTCGATAATAGCGTTAAGTATGGGAATTATATCCATTGTTTTGGGAGTAAAGGCGAAGACCCTTAGTGTAACAACGGGTAGGGGCAAGGGCTTTGCTCTTACAGGGCTTACTCTTGGAATAATAGCTGTAGCTCTCAATACTCTTGAGCTAGTGGCAAGCGTGATTTTTATAATTATTCATTGTATGCTAAATAGTCCAGATAGCACACTCAATAGACTTATAGATATAGTATCTAAATTATAATAAAAATTAAAGCTCAGTATATAGAAGCTAGATGACTTCTATGTACTGAGCTTTTTGTGTTTTTAGCTATACATATGTACTACTAAATCAATTCTGTGGTCGAGAGAAAAACGCTGTAGTGAGGGGTCAAAAAATCTATAGCTACCGTCCACGCCACCTGAGCTGTCGTAACTAGCATTTTCGTAGCGGAGATAGGTTCCCCAAGTGCTGTCTACTATTGCCCATCTGCCATCAATCCAAACCTCATTCCAAGCGTGTGTATTTACAGTGCCATTTTCCCATTTTTTGTCGCCGTATTCATATTGCCCCTCTATTTTTCTTGCAGGAATGCCAGCTATTCGGCACATATCGGAGTATAGCGAGGAGTAGCCGTCGCAGATACCACGTCTATTTTTGTATACCTCATAGGCTGTTGTTGGGAGTTCACTTTTTCCATTAAGTCCGTCAAAATCATAGTAAATATTATTTGTAATCCACTTATATATAGCAAAGGCTTTTTCTCTGTCTGTATTTTTGTTAGCTATAATTTTGTTTACAGTCTCTGTCAGCTCAACTAGGTTTTCACCAGTAGTCTTTGGATATTTGTCCTCGTTTGTCGGCTCTAAATTAAATAGATTTCTCATTGTAAGGTTGTGGTTATATACTGTATAGCTTGGGTTTTCATCAAATTTATATAGTATATTCATTCCGTTTGCCGATGTGGATTTATTAGTATAGTATATACTGCAAACCTTGACGTTTGGAATATTATCGGAGGAGGTAGCTGTAAAGGTAACAGTTCCGCTGCCCCTTGCTTTAAATTTAAGCTTACCCTTTTTGCTCTTTTCGTTAAAGCTCAGTACCTCTATTTCTTCACTTGCTGTGTATGCTATAGCCGAATTATCTCCTCCGACCTCATAGCTTATTTCACCAATAAAATCTGGATATGCCTCAACGATTCCACTTATCTTTAGTGGTGTCTTTTTTTCTCCAACGCTAACAGGAATTATAAGTGTGTATGGAGTATAGCCTTTTTTAGTACCCTCTATTACAATTTCTGTCTCACCGACAGCTTTGGCAGTTATATTTAGGTTATTTGCTTGGTTAAGCTCGGCAAGGCAAATATTGTCGTTTGTAACTTTTATACTTAAATCCATATTTGATATAGGAGCTTTTTTTATAGCGACTGTAATTTTTTCGCCCTCGTTAAGCTCAATACTATCATCCTTTATGGATAGGATAATATCTGGGCAGTCAACGTATATATCTTTTTCTATTATAAATTCTTCATAGTCCTTTGCCGTTACGCTAAATGTAAGCTTAACCTCGCCGTCCTTTAAGGGACTTAGCCTTAGACCTCCATTATCTATCTCGGCATTAAGTATGGAGCTGTCACTTACAGTACAGCTAATACTTGCATTTTCTGGAATTGCGCCTATATTTATTGTTATATTTCTTTTTAGAGTGTTTGGAATTTTTTCCTTTGTGATATTAAGTCGGATTTTATCCTTTGTTACCCTATAGGGAATAGTAGTAGTGCTTTCTGAAAGTCCATCTCCGTACGCACGCACCTTTATTTCACCACTAGACTCACGAAGTCCCTTTACAGTAAGATATTTGTTGCCCTTATTTATGTGTAGATTATCCTCGTCATATATAAGCTCGATATTTGTGTCGTCTGTAATATCATATTCATAGCGTACAGCCTTTACCTTATCTATGTCAATTAGATTTTCGTCTGTTAGATTAAATCTTGCCTGTGGTGGTAGAATTTCAATTTCTTTTGTATAAGAAAATTCTTCATAGCCGTCAACGCTTATAGCTACTGTAATATTCGTTTTACCTGTCTTTTTTGGAGAAATATATATTTTCTCTACACTATCAGAAATAATGTCAATATACTCCTCATCATACTTTATATTGTACTCTACTATATTGCTATTAGATTTTTCTATTGAGTTTTGCTCTCTATAAAAATACACTCTATCTGGGTTTAGATTTTCTATATTAAGTCCAATTTCAAGCTCTTTGTCGTTTAGATATATATTATCTATAGCACTATCATTCACTTTTACATTGAGCTTAGGATTTAGAGCGTTGATTTTGAGCTGATAGGTATATTCTCTTGTATTAGTTTTTGCTACTATGTCAAGTAAATATGTTCCAGACTGCAGAGCGGATATGTAGATATTGTTTTTTTCTACCTTGGCTATAAGTCCGTCTACTTCGTTTACTGAATAGCTTATATTATTTTTTTCGTTATTTGAAGAGATTTCAAGCCTTGAGCTTAGTCCATCAGCAAAAATAGTAACTTCACTATTTTTTACATCTGTTTTTTTATCTAGCTCCAAATAGTGAGTGGCACTTAATAGTAAATCGTCAGGCTTTATATTAACATTTAAGCTGAGACTTGTGGAATTGTCGAATATAACTTTTACAGTTGATACTCCTATTTTTTTAGCCTCAATATTTATTCCATCACTATATTTTTTTATAGAAATATTGTCGTTATCCTGTTCTACGGTATAGGGTAAGCTATCTATATCTTCCGCAAAATTAAATTTTATATTTGATTTTTTACCATTTATAATGTCAATTATATGTGTACTGTTTTTTTCGCTACTACCCAGCTCACTACTTGTAATTTTTGTTCCATCTTCAAAATAAATATCAAAGTCCTTAATATCAGTATTATTTATATTTTGAGATATACTAGTATTAGTTGTTGGTTTTTCTGTTAGCTTATTACAGCCAAGCATACACAAGCACGCTATGGCGACTGATAATATATATAAATGCTTTTTAATCATATTTTTCCCCTTCTGTGAAATTTTTTATGTTATATAAATAGTGTAATATAATATATAAATGCTTGCAATCATATTATATATGATAACAGAATAAATAAAATTTTTTTAAAATAATCTGTCAAATTTTTAAAAAATGTTTTCTTATAGAAAACATATCGGGGTTTACTATTTTTATTAAAAGTGCTATAATTATCTAAATACCCGACAAATTATATGTATAGTTTTTTACTAAAGCACTTAATATTATTATCATTTAAGAAAGGGGCAGTTATTATGAAGTTAACATACGAAAATATAAGAAAAAATGATAAAATAAGAGCGTTTATACAAAAGCAAGATGAAGCTTTAATTGCGCTTGGATATACAGAACACAGCTTTGGTCACGTTTGCAGAGTTTCACAAATGGCTGGCGATTTGCTTAAAGCACTGGGATATTCCGACCACGATGTAGAGCTTGTAAGGGTAGCTGGATATATGCACGACCTAGGTAATATAGTAAGCCGTATTGAGCATGCACAAAGCGGTGCTATGATAGCCTTTAGACTACTTGATGAAATGGGAGTAGACCCAAGTGACACAGCTACTATTATGAGTGCAATAGGTAACCACGACGAGAGCGTTGGTGTGCCAGTAAATCCAATAGCAGCGGCACTTATTTTGGCAGACAAGAGTGATGTAAGAAGAAGCCGTGTGCGTACTCGTGACAGAGCCTACTTTGACATACACGACAGAGTTAACTATGCTGTTGACAACGCTGTTGCAGGTCTTACAGAGGACAAGACTACCTATCAACTAAAAATACACATAGATACTGGTATTTCGCCTGTTATGGATTACTTTGAGATATTCCTAAACAGAATGGTATTTTGTAGAAAAGCGGCTCAGACTCTAGGACTTAAATTTGAGCTTGTAATTAACGATCAAGTTTTACTATAGAGTGGAGAGTTGAGAGTTAAGAGTTGAGATAACTAGACGGTAAGTTTTAACTATCAAAGATATTTATATAAAATTTTTAGTCAAGCTTTTTATAAAAAGGTTGCGGATTATAAAGGCGGAGCCTTTATTCGCTCGTCGCAACGAGCGAAATACTTTTGCCGTGCAAGAGCATTTTCAAAAGTGAATTTTGCCGTAAGGCAAAAGAGAAAACCTTTTGAGATAGAAAAGGTTTTCTAGTCGGGAGCTCCAACGGACAGAAAGGATAGTTTCTTTCTCACATCTATATCAAATTTGAAGGTTGAAACAACTAGACGGTAAGTTTTAACTATCAAAGATAGTTATATAAAATTTTTAGTCAAGCTTAAAAAAAGATTGCGTTTCTTATAATTATATAATGGAGGAAAAATTAATGAAAAAAGCTATTATCACAGTAATTGGTAAGGATATGGTAGGTATTCTTGCTAAGGTATCCACAAAATGTGCCGACTATAATGCAAACGTTATCGAGGTAACACAATCTGTATTGCAAGAGATGTTTGCAATGGTTATGCTTATCGACATATCAAATATAAATGATGAATTTACAAATATGGTTAATGAGATGAAAAAAATGGGTGAGGAGTCAGGGCTTCAAATTCACATTATGCACGAGGATATTTTTAATTGTATGCATAGAATTTAATTTACTTAAATTTATTTAATCTAGAGGAGAAGAATATGTTAGAAACTAAAGATATACTTGAAACCATAGGTATGATACAAAACGAGTGCCTAGATGTTCGTACAATTACAATGGGTATCTCACTTATGGACTGTGCAGATAGTGATATAGATAGGGTTTGTACAAAAATTTATGATAAAATATGTCGCAAGGCGGAGCATCTTGTAAAGACTGGTGAGGATATTTCTTGCGAATACGGTATTCCTATAATTAATAAAAGAGTATCAGTTACACCAATAGCAAATGTTTTGGCGTCCTGCGGTGGTGACCCTGTGAAAATAGCAAGAGCCTTGCAAAGAGCAGTTGATACAGTAGGTATTGACTTTTTGGGTGGATATTCAGCTCTTGTACAAAAGGGCTTTTCGGCTGGTGATATAGAGCTAATGCGTTCAATACCACAGGTACTAAGCGAAACTACAAATATTTGCTCATCAATTAATATTGGTTCAACAAAGGCTGGCATAAATATGGATGCTGTAGCTATGATGGGTAAAATAGTAAAAGAGACAGCAGAAATGACAGCTGATAGAGATAGTATAGGTGCGGCAAAGCTAGTTGTATTTTGTAATGCTCCTGATGATAATCCATTTATGGCTGGAGCCTTCCACGGTGTGGGAGAGGCTGATACAGTAATTAATGTTGGTGTATCTGGTCCTGGTGTTGTAAGAGCAGCAGTAGCAAAGCACCCTGATGCAAGTATAAGCGAAATAGCAGATGTTATTAAACGCACAGCCTACAAGATTACTCGTACTGGACAACTAGTAGGAACAGAGGCTTCAAAGCGTCTAGGTGTACCATTTGGTATAGTTGACTTGTCACTTGCGCCAACTCCAGCAGTAGGTGACAGCGTGGCTCACATTTTGGAGGAGATGGGACTTGAGACCTGTGGTGGCTATGGAACTACAGCCTGCCTTGCTATGCTTAATGATGCAGTTAAAAAGGGTGGAGTAATGGCATCTTCAAGAGTAGGTGGACTATCTGGTGCATTTATACCTGTTTCCGAGGACGCTGGAATGATTTCTGCGGCTGAACGTGGAATACTAACCTTGCAAAAGCTAGAGGCTATGACAGCAGTATGCTCAGTAGGTCTTGATATGATAGCAATTCCAGGAGATACTCCAGCAGAGGTAATTTCGGCTATAATAGCTGATGAGGCGGCTATTGGTATGGTTAACACAAAAACAACAGCGGTTCGTATCATTCCAGCAATAGGCAAAAAGCAAGGAGACACTCTTAACTTCGGCGGTTTACTTGGCTATTGCCCAATTATGAAGGTAAATGAAGGCTCACCACTTAAGTTTATTTCACGTGGCGGTCAAATTCCCGCACCAATGCAAGCACTAAAAAATTAATAAAAAAAATGGCTCAGTATACAGAAAATATGTATGTATATTGAGCCTTAAGCTTTATATATTGATATTATTTCGTTGAATAAAATCACATTTTGTGCTATTACAATATAGCAGACGCTACAAAAACAGATAGGCAGTACGTCCTCTTTTTATAAAAAGAGAGGATGTGAAATATTTTTGCTCCTCTCTTTAGTATAGAGAGGAGGTGATAAGAATGTATATAACTCTTTTAGAGGTATTAGCAATAATAACCTTAGTTATTAAAGTAGCTGAACTAGGCATTAAGCTTGGTGTTTACATATCAAATCGCAGAAAAAAATAACTGCCCCAACGCCCTTAAGTTGAACAGTTATTTTTTATTAAATAATTGAGGACGTACTGTTTATCAGTAGCGTCTGTTTCTATTTATATTATATCATAATTTATGTACTAGTCAAGTAAGTAAGCTTGGCTTATTTTTTTGCTATTTTTGTTGAATAAAATCACATTTTGTGATATTACAATATAGCAGACGCTACAAAAACAGATAGGCAGTACGTCCTCTTTTTATAAAAAGAGAGGATGTGAAATATTTTTGCTCCTCTCTTTAGTATAGAGAGGAGGTGATAAGAATGTATATAACTCTTTTAGAGGTATTAGCAATAATAACCTTAGTTATTAAAGTAGCTGAACTAGGCATTAAGCTTGGTGTTTACATATCAAATCGCAGAAAAAAATAACTGCCCCAACGCCCTTAAGTTGAACAGTTATTTTTTATTAAATAATTGAGGACGTACTGTTTATCAGTAGCGTCTGTTTCTATTTATATTATATCATAATTTATGTACTAGTCAAGTAAGTAAGCTTGGCTTATTTTTTATGAGAGTATATAAATAACATAAAAAATATCCTATATAATATAGTATTAGTAATACTTAAGGCTATCTCACTATTGACATAGCAAGGTTTTTATAGTACAATACTTTCATAGATAAAAGCGTTAAACCACAAAAGCATTAAATAACTAAAATAAAATTAACTTATAAAGGAGTATTATTATGAAAAAGGTACTATCTATATTAACAGCGTTAATGATGACAATTATGGTTACTGGCTGTCAAAAAACCGATTCAAATTTAATAAAAATAGGAATAATACAGCTAGCCGAACACGAGGCGCTGGATTCAGCTTACAATGGTTTTGTTGAAAGACTTGCAGAGCTTGGATATAAGGACGGCGAAAATATAAAAATAGAGTACCAAAATGCACAGGGTGATACATCAAATTGTATTACAATTGCAGATAAGCTTGTAAATGACAAGAAGGATTTAATACTTGCTATTGCTACTCCAGCCGCTATGGCGGTAGCAAATAAGACAAAGGATATACCTATTCTTTGTACAGCTGTCACAGATTATGCCTTTTCAAATCTTGTCAAGGACAACAATAAGCCTGATACTAACGTTTCTGGAACAAGCGATTTAAACCCTATTGATAAGCAGGTAGATTTATTATTACAAATAGTACCAGAGGCAAAGAATGTTGCTATCCTATATTGCTCAAGTGAGCCAAACAGCGAGGTTCAGGCAAAAGAGGTTGAAAGACTATTAGCAGAAAAAAATATTAAAGCTACACACGCTACTGTTGTTACATCAAACGATATTAAACAGGTTGTAGAAGCTCTAAACGGAAAGGTTGATGCAATTTACGCCCCTACTGATAATGTTATTTCCGACGCTATGGTAACTGTTTCTGATATATGTAATAGTCTTAAAATTCCGACAATAGTTGGAGAGCCTGTACTCGTTGATAAGGGTGGACTTGCAACAGTTGGTATAGATTACAATTTACTTGGCAGAATGACAGCTGAAATGGCGGTGGATATTCTTAAAAATGGAAATAACCCGGCAAATATGCCTATACAATACAGTAATGAATTTGCTGTAGTATTAAACGAAAAAACGGCTAGTACAATAGGCATCGAACTACCAAATGAATTAGTAGAAAAGGCAGATAGAATAGTAAAATAAGAGCTTAGAGCTATAATAAATTGAAAGAGAGAATTTTTATGGGAACAATATTGGGAGCAATCGCTCAGGGTATACTATGGGGAATAATGACTCTTGGAGTATATATTACATATAAGGTTATGCAGTTTTCTGACCTTACAGTAGATGGAAGCTTTGCTACTGGCGGAGCTGTAGCCGCTGTACTTATAACAGTTGGTGTAAATCCTCTTTTGGCACTAATTATTTCATTAATTGCAGGTATGGCTTGCGGATTTATAACTGGCGTACTTCATACAGCACTTAAAATACCTCCTATACTTTCTGGAATACTTACTATGATTGCCCTATATTCAATCAATTTGCGTATACAGGGCAAGGCAAATATTTCTCTACTTGGTAAGGATACTGTATTTACCTTCTTACAGGAAAAATTTAATCTATCCTCAAATATGTCAAACATAATTGTAGGCTTAATATTTGCTGTTATAATTATTGGTGGTCTATATTGGTTTTTCGGTACTGAAATAGGCAGTGCTATAAGAGCTACAGGAAACAATGAGGATATGGTTAAGGCACTTGGAGTAAACATATCTACAATAAAAATACTTGGATTAATGATAAGTAATAGTCTAGTGGCACTTGCTGGCGGACTTGTAGCTCAATCACAGGGCTTTGCCGCAGTAGATATGGGAACAGGCTCAATAGTAATCGGTCTTGCCTCAGTAATTATAGGCGAGGTTATATTCGGTTCTCGATTTTCCTTTGCCTACAAGATGACAACGGTTGTTCTAGGCTCTATAATATATAGACTAATAATAGCGCTTGTACTTCAAATGGGTATGCGTTCAACTGACTTAAAGCTTTTTACAGCAATAATTGTGGCACTTGCTCTTTCTCTTCCTGTATTTAAAGAAAAAATCAATACTATTAAGTACAGCAGAAAAAGGCTTAATTAAAGGAAATAGGAGAATATTTATGCTTAATATTACTAATGTATCAAAAACATTTAATATAGGAACAATAAACGAGAAGAAAGCCTTGCAAAATCTAAATTTCACACTCAACGATGGAGATTTTGTAACAGTAATTGGCGGTAATGGAGCTGGAAAATCCACACTTTTAAATATGATAGCTGGTGTTTTTCCTTGTGATATTGGAGAGGGAAAAATAGAAATTGACGGAGTAGATGTTACTCGTATGCCTGAGCATAAAAGAGCTAAATATCTAGGTCGAGTATTTCAAGACCCTATGAGAGGAACAGCCTCAGATATGGGAATAGAGGAAAACCTAGCTATGGCATACAGACGTGGAAAGGTACGTGGACTTGGTTGGGGAATAACGGATAAAGAAAGAGTGCTATATAAGGAATTATTAACAAGTCTTGATTTAGGGCTTGAAAATAGACTAACTGCAAAGGTAGGACTTCTTTCTGGAGGTCAAAGACAAGCTTTAACCTTGCTTATGTCAACTTTAAAAAAGCCTAAAATACTTCTTCTTGATGAACATACAGCAGCGCTTGACCCAAAAACTGCAAGCAAGGTGCTTGATATAACTCAAAAAATGGTTAAGAAGGATAAGCTTACAACAATGATGATAACTCACAATATGAAGGATGCAATAAGACTTGGAAATCGACTAATTATGATGCACGAGGGCAAAATAATTTACGATGTAAGTGGAGAAGAAAAGAAAAATCTTACAGTCAGCGACCTACTTAATAAGTTTGAAAATCTTTCAGGCTCTGAGCTATCAAACGACCGTATGCTGATGAACTAATGTAAAGCTTACGCTACCGCTTGCGCTAGAGTGGAGAGTGGGTTCGCTGACGCTCACAATGACGAATGACGAATTGTCATTAGAGTTGAGAGTGGAGAGTTGAGAGTTGAGAGTTGAGATAACTAGACGGATAGTCTTTTGTCTCAACTCTTATTTTTTGTTAAATTACGAATGACGAATTAACTAGAAAGGACAGTTATATAAAATTTTTAGTCAAGCTTTTTATAAAAAGGTTGCGGTTTCAAAAGGCAGAGCCTTTGTCGCTCGTCGCAACGAGCGAAACGCTATTGCCGTGAAAGAGCATTTTCAAAAGTGAATTTTGCCGTAAGGCAAAAGAGAAAACCTTTTGAGATAAAAAAGGTTTTCTTCTAAGGGAGCAGTTTCTCTTTTTGTTTGTTTTTGGGGTTAGTTTGTGCTTCACTTTAAATACATCATCTTGTCACAATGACGAATTGCACAAGAATTATAAAAAAAATTATAAAATTAGAGATTGAGTAAAACGGAGAAAACAAGAGAAAACTAGAGAAAAACAAAGATATAGTTTGATAAATTAAAATATTGCTAAAAATGTGTTGACAGTCTATTATTTTATGCTATAATATTAACTGTCACTTCGGGCATTTATATATTAGTATAGTGCCGAGAATATGAAGAAAAAATTTAGGAGGAAATTACAATGCCAACATTTATGCAAAATCCGGCAGAAGTTAAGCGTACATGGTACATTCTTGACGCTGCTAACAAACCACTTGGCCGTACAGCTGCAAAGGCTGCTATGCTACTTCGTGGTAAACATAAACCAACATTTACACCACACGTAGATTGCGGTGACCACGTTATCGTTATCAACTGCGAAAAAGCAATACTAACAGGTAACAAAGCTGAGCAAAAATACTACCGTCATCACTCAGGTTGGGTAGGCGGACTTAAAGAAGTTAAGTACTCAACACTAATGGAAAAGAACCCAGAGAAGGCTATGACAGTAGCTATCAAGGGTATGATTCCTGACAATACAATCGGTCGTAAAGCAATGACTCGTTGCAGAGTATTTGCAGGCGCTGAACACAACCATGCTGCACAAATGCCAGTAGCATGGGAGAAATAATGAGAGGAGGACACAAGAATGTACGAGAGTAAACCATATTACTACGGTACAGGTCGTAGAAAAAGCTCTGTTGCAAGAGTTAGACTATACGCAGGTACAGGTAAAATCACAATTAACGGAAGAGATATAGATGATTACTTTGGTCTAGAGACACTAAAGCTAATCGTTCGTCAACCAATGGAGCTAACAAACACACTAGGTCGTTTTGACATTGTTTGTACAGTTGCTGGTGGTGGCGTAAGCGGTCAAGCTGGCGCTATCCGTCACGGCATTTCAAGAGCTCTACTACTACACAGCGATGAAATGCGTCCTCTACTAAAGAGAGCTGGATTCCTAACTCGTGACCCAAGAATGAAAGAGCGTAAGAAATACGGTCTTAAAGCTGCACGTCGCGCACCACAATTCAGCAAGAGATAATTATTTATTTCAGAATACTTTCACAGCGTTTGCTTGTTTTTGGCAGACGCTGTTTTTTTATAGAAGTATCATTAGAGTTGAGAGTTGAGAGTGGGTTCGCTTCGCTCACAATGACGAATTGTCATTAGAGTTGAGAG
>SAMEA104404100__coassemble_875_pt1 | contig 30082 bp, 25 predicted proteins | sample SAMEA104404100__metabat2_low_PE_067 | metagenome-assembled genome bin SAMEA104404100 (sample SAMEA104404100) | Balaenoptera acutorostrata | reverse complement strand
ACTCTCAACTCTCATTAAATTATAGTTTTTATTTGTCAGAAATGTTAGTAAAATAGCGGAAAATGAATAAAAAGCTAGACATTATTTATTTTTTGAGGTATAATTAACCATGGGGACATATTCTTAATAAATCGTACATATCTAGCAATAATAAATATTGACTCCGTATTATTACAGAATGCTATCTACCTAAATCATTTAAAAAATTCTATATATTTTTCTAAAATATTTAATAAAATATTCAAAATATCGTACAATTAATTGAATATATCTTGAATATTTTATGAATTATGATATAATTGATATTCTAAGTATCAATATTTAAACTTTTATTTATACAGATGCGGTATTTTTTCGTGTCTGTATATTTAAATTACAAAGAATATACGGAGGAATATAAGTATGAAGTTTGACATACAAAAAGCTGGTATATATAAACGAATTTCAGCTTTTTTGTTCGACATAATTATGCTTGGCATAGTTGCAGTCGGAGTAGGCTTTTTGCTCTCTTATCTATTGCGTTACGACTCTCACCTAAATGAAATGAACGAAATTCGCAGTAGCTATGAGCAGGAGTACGACATAAGCTTTGAAACAACCTATGAGGAATATGTGGCTATGTCTGAGAATGAGAAAAAGAAATTTGATGACGCAAATATTGCTTTGCAAAAGGATAGAGAGGCTCAAAAAAGCTACAGTGTGCTTATTAATCTTACACTAATGCTAATAAGTCTAAGTACGCTTATTGCCTATCTTATATGGGAATTTATCATTCCTCTGTGCCTAAAAAATGGGCAAACCTTGGGCAAAAAGATATTTGGAATAGCAGTTATTCACACAAGCGGTATAAAAATCACTCCTATGCTTCTTTTTATAAGAACCGTTCTTGGTAAGTATACGCTTGAAACTATGGTTCCAATGCTGATAATGATGATGATATTTATGAATAGTATCGGTGTTATTGGTGCTATAATATTGGGACTTTTAGCTATTACCCAGCTTGTTCTTATTATTGCTACGCCAACAAATTCGCTTATACACGATATTTTGGCGAAAACTGTCGTAATTGACCTTGCTAGCCAGATGATATTTGAGGACGGTGCAGCACTACTTGAGTATCAAAAAGCAAGAGCGGCAGAGGAAGCAGAAAATAAGGATTATTAAAAATTTATTGGGATTTATCTCGTAAATAAATATGTAAAAAATGAATTAGAAAGGGAATCTGTATGAAAATTGTATTGCAGAACATAACAAAAGTTTTCCCAGGCCGAAACAAGAAGGTTGATGAGGAAGTTGTTGCAGTTAATGACTTTAACATTGAAATACCTGATGGAAAGCTAATAGGTCTTCTAGGACCCTCAGGCTGTGGAAAATCGACAACACTGTATATGATCAGTGGACTACAAAAACCAACAAGTGGTAAAATCTTCTTTGGAGACAACGACGTAACCGAGCTTTCAACTGAAAACAGAGGTGTAGGTCTTGTGTTCCAAAACTACGCTCTTTACCCACATATGACAGTCAAGCAAAATATCCTATTCCCTTTGCAAAACCTAAAGGGTGACGCAAAGCTATCAAAGGATGAGATGCTAAAGAGAGCTGTTTATGCGGCAAAGCTAGTTCAAATTGATGATCTACTAGAAAGAAAACCAAGCGAGCTTTCAGGTGGTCAGCAGCAGCGTGTAGCTATCGCTAGAGCTTTGGTTAAATTCCCAAGAGTAATGCTTCTTGACGAGCCACTAAGTAACCTTGACGCACGTCTAAGACTTCAAACTCGTGAGGAGATTAGAAAAATTCAGAAAAAGACAGGTATCACAACAGTATTCGTAACCCACGACCAAGAGGAAGCTATGAGTATTTCCGATATGATAGTAGTTATGAAGCTAGGCGTTATCCAACAGGTAGGTGAGCCACAGGAGGTATACGATAATCCCGTAAACCTTTTTGTAGCAAAGTTTTTGGGTACTCCTCCTATCAACGTATTTGAGGGAGAGGTAAAGGGTGAAAAGCTATATCTTTCTGGAGACGCAGTTCTTGATACTAAAGGTGTAGAGGACCAGCCAGTACTTGTTGGTATTCGTCCAGAGGGCTTTATTTTGGATGAAAATGGTCCAATGAAGGCTACACTAAATAATATAGAGGTTATGGGACGTGATGTAAGCGTAGTTTCAACTCACTGTGCATCAGTAAATCCAGTTGTACGTTCAATTATCAATGCGGACAATAAGGTTAATACAACTAAGGATACAGTAAGCTTCTCACTAAAACCACACAAGGTATTCCTATTCAATAAGGAAACAGAAAAACGTATCAATTTTGAGGTGAAATAATTATGGTTGACAGCAAAAAACAATGGAAGGCTTGGCTATATCTAGCTCCAGCAATAGTTCTATTGCTTGTATTCACTGTTTGGCCTATAATAAACACAGTAAGAATGGCATTTCTTGAGGGCTACAGCGGATTGCAGGCGGCAGGTGGACAGACCTTCCAATTTGGCTTTGGCAACTTTGTAAAGGTTGTACATTATCAGAAATTTATAAACTGTCTAAAAAATACAATACTTCTTTGTGTTTTGACAGTTCCAATATCTACATTTTTGGCTCTGCTAATCGCAGTAGCTCTAAACTCAATTAAGTTCCTACAAAAAGGACTACAAACAATATTCTTTTTGCCATACGTTACAAACTCTATCGCTATAGGTATGGTTTTCGCTGCTATGTTTAATATGGTTGGTAGCTTCTATGGTACAGAAAACCAAATCATAGTTACAGCGGGAATTATAAATAACGTTATCGAGTTCTTTGGCGGAGAGGCTGTAAACTGGATTAACTACGGTTCTTCATACACAGCTAACATTATTGTAATGACAGTATATATTGTATGGAATGCTCTACCATTCAAAATTTTGGTGCTTTTGGGTGGTCTACAGGGTATAAATAAACAATATTATGACGCTGCAAAGGTAGACGGAACACCAAGGAGAAGAGTGTTTACTCGCATAACTGTGCCTCTACTTTCTCCTATGCTTGCCTATGTAATTATTACAGGCTTTATAGGTGGATTTAAGGAGTACAGCAGTATTATCGGTATATTCGGCGAGACTATGGGACCTGCTGACGATGCGGGCAGACTAAATACAATGGTTGGATTTATCTATGACGCACTAAGCACAAATAGCCAGGGACGTGCAAGTGCCGCCGCTCTAATACTATTTGGTATAATACTTGTTGTTACACTAATTAATATGCAGGTCGGCAAAAAACGTGTGCATTACTAATGAGAGGAGAAGAAAAAATGTCTATAAATCAAAACAGCGATCCTCAAAAAATTAATATGCGACAGATTACTATTCAGCAAAGAATAGGTAAGGGCATAGTTAAATTTTTTGTCTACGCTTTTCTACTTTTAATGGCTCTTATAGTTCTGTTCCCGTTTTACTGGATGATAATTTCTTCACTAAAAACACTTACAGAGTATAGACTGAGTGTTCCTACATTTTGGCCTAGAAAAATAATGTTTTCAAACTATGCTGAGGCCTTTTCAGCAGCAGGACTTGGCAGACTATTCCTAAACACACTTTATGTAGGTGTAGTTTCTACGCTTTTGTCTCTAGTTATAACAGTTCTTTCAGCCTTTGCGTTTGCTCGTCTTGAGTTCAAGGGACGTGACACAATGTTTGGACTTCTTTTGGCTACAATGATGATACCAGGAGAGCTATTTACAATTACTAACTATGCAACCGTTACTCAGCTTGGCTGGATGAATACTTTTAAGGTACTTATAATACCATTTCTAGTAAGTGTATTCTATATATATCTATTACGACAAAACTTCCTACAGATACCAAACGAGCTATACCTTGCCGCAAAGGTCGATGGTACAAGTGATATTAAGTATCTATGGAAGGTAATGGTTCCACTATCACTACCAACACTTATTTCAATAACAATACTAAAAATGATGGGCGCTTGGAACTCATATATTTGGCCACGACTAGTTGCAAATGATGCCGCTCATCAGATGATTACAAATGGACTAAGAAATGCATTCACAGACACAACAGGTGATGTAAACTACCCTGTTCAAATGGCGGCGGTTGCAATAGTATCCTTCCCACTATTCCTAGTCTTTGTATTCTTGAGAAAATACATTATGGCTGGTGTTAGCCGTAGCGGTATTAAGGGATAATAATAGGCAAATACATTGCCCGTTATATATAAAAATCTAATTTGAAATTAAGAAGGGAAATCAGTCAAATGAAAAAGAAAATTTTATCAGTTGTTCTGACACTAGTACTAGTTGTTAGTATGTGCGTGCTACCAGGCTGTGGCAACAGCTCTACTACAGCAGGCGACAAAATTAATGCAAACTTTGTTGTTCCAGAGAATGGATATGACGGAAGTGCAGTAGAAATTACATTCTATAACACAATGGGTGAAAACCTATCAACAGTTTTGGAGGCTTATGTTACAGAGTTCAATAAGCTATATCCAAACATTAAGGTTAAGTATGAAAAGGTTGGCGGCTACGACGACCTTCGTGAGCAAATCAGTACAGAAATCACAGTTGGTAACCAACCAAACCTAGCTTACTGCTATCCTGACCACGTTGCTCTATACAATCTTGCAAAGGCAGTTGTTCAACTAGATAACCTAATCGACAGCAAAATAGAGGTTAAAAGAGCTGACGGTACAACTGAAATTTTGGGTCTAACAGACGAGCAAAAGGCTGACTTTATCGAGGGTTACTACAATGAGGGTAAACAATTCGGTGACGGTCTAATGTACACACTACCTATGTCAAAATCAACAGAGGTACTATACTACAACAAAACATTCTTTGATGAGAACGGACTAACACCTCCAAAAACATGGGACGATATGGAGGCTCTATGTGCTAAGATTAAGGCTATAGACCCTAACTCATGTCCACTTGGATACGATAGTGAATCTAACTGGTTCATTACAATGTGCGAGCAATATGGTTCACCATACACAAGTGCAACAGGCGACCACTATATATTTAATAACGACAAGAACAAAGAGTTTGTTAAGATGTTTAACAGCTGGTACCAAAAAGGCTACATCACAACTCAAAAGATTTATGGTGGATATACATCAGGACTATTCGTATCTGAAGATGGTATGAGAAGCTATATGTCAATTGGCTCATCGGCAGGTGCTACTCACCAACGTCCACAGGCTGACGCTGATGGCAACTACAAATTTGAAGTTGGTATAACAACAATTCCACAAGTAAGCGAAACAAACCAAAAGGTTATCTCTCAAGGTCCTAGCCTATGTATCTTTAAGGATACAAACCCACAAGAGGTAGTTGCTTCTTGGCTATTTGCTAAATTCCTAGCTACAAACGTTGATTTCCAAGCTGAATTTAGTATGACATCTGGCTACGTTCCAGTAATCAAATCAGTTGCACAAAGTCCAGCATACTCAGAGTACCTAAGCAAGGCTGACGGTGGCAAGTACATCACAGCCCTAAGTGCTAAGGTTTGTCTTGACCAAGTAGATGCTTACTACACATCACCTGCATTCAACGGCTCAACAACAGCTCGTGAGCAGGTTGGTACTCTAATGGTTAAGTCACTAACAGCTAAGGGTGACAACCTAGATGCTCAAATCAATAAGGCATTTGAGGACGCTATAGCTGAGTGTGAATACGCTAACTAATAGCTATTGGTGATAATATGAAGTGCAGATTAAATAAGATTTTATCTGTTCTTTTAATAGCTTTGATGATTATTTCGCTTTTTGGCTGTCAAAATAAGACTGACAGCCAAGAGGCTGTAATCAGAGCAGAAAAGACAGATAAAAAGGACTCAGAAGAGCTTGTAATAAAGGACTATGCCACTGAGCTAAAGCTTGATATGTCATCTACCACCAAAAAGCAAGAGGTTACAGTAAATGCATTCATTGACGGAGATACAACTCATTTTAATGTGCCAAAGGATATATCAGAGTCTGGAATACTAAGAGCGAGATACCTAGCTATTGATACTCCTGAGTCGACAGGAAAGATTGAGGAGTATGGTAAGGCGGCATCAAGATTTACAAAGGAAACCTTGTCAAAGGCTACATCAATTATAATTGAATCAGATAATGACAAGTGGAATCTTGACTCCACGGGTGGACGTTTTTTGGTTTGGGTATGGTACAAAACAGCCGATGCCGAGGACTACAAAAATCTAAATCTTGAGATACTTCAAAACGGACTTGCTATGGCATCCTCTACAGCGAATAATCGTTACGGTGAAACCTGTATGGCGGCACTAAATCAAGCAAAGGCTCAAAAGCTAAATGTATTTTCTGGAGAAAAGGACCCTGATTACTTCTATGGCGATGCCATAGAGCTTACACTAAAGGAGCTTAGATGCAATACCGCCAAATATGACGGTGCCAAGGTTGCATTTAATGGAATAGTTTCAAAGTACTACGGTAACGGCGTTTACGTTGAGGCGTATGATGAGGAAACTGGTATGTATTTTGGTATTCCTATATACTATGGCTTTACTCTTTCTGGAGAGGGACTGGACATTCTATCTGTAGGTAACGAGGTAAGAATTGTCGGTAATCTTTCATACTATGAGACTGGAAAGACATATCAGATTTCTGGACTAAAATACAGAATGGCAAAGCCAGATGACCCAGATAATATTCAAAAGCTAAGTGAAGGACATAAACCTGCCTATGTACCAATAACTGCTGATAAACTAAAAAATGGCAAGGTTAATATTGATTTAGACGGAGAGGAAAAGACATTTGACTATGCGGAGCTTGCACTTGCAACCTCTGTAGAAATGGATAATTTGCTTGTAAAGTCTATTTATACCACAGAAAAGGAAAATAGCTCATCAAATGGAGCAATGACCTTAACCTGTGAGGTTGATGGACAGACAGTTACTGTGCGTACTACAGTGCTAAAGGACGAGGACAACAAAATAATAGGTGCGGACACCTATCTAAATAAGACTATTAACGTTAAGGGTATAATTGACTGCTTTGACGGAGAGTATCAAATAAAGGTGCTTTCTGCAAAGGACATAAACATTATTTAATAATTAATACTAAGGAGTAAAATATGAAAAAGATAATTTCACTTATTCTAATTCTAACTCTATGTGCCTCTGCATTTACTGCTTGCGGTTCAGAGACACAAGCTCCAAGTGAGCCACAGAATACAACATCAGATATTGTTGCTGCTAAGGAATACCTATTTTCAATGTACAGACAAGCTCCATCAACACACGTTGAGGACTTTAAGGTAGTAGGTAAGCTAGTAGTAGGCGACAATCAATATGATGTTGAGTGGACAGCTGATTCTGATACAGTTAACTTTGTTAAGGGTGACGACAATATGGTTACAGTTGACATTAACGAGCAAAATCCTGAAGAGGTTAACTTTAAGCTAACAGCAACAATTACAGATGCAAACGGTAACAAGGAGTCTGTAAGCTTTGATAAAAAGGTTCCTGCAGCTATCATTCTTGACAACGTAAGCTACGAGGAAATTGTTGAGGCAGCTTATAAGCTAGAGGATGGTATGGAGCTAGGTGAGGAGCATAGACTATTTGGTAAAATTGTTAAGATTGACTCACCATTTAACGATAAGTACAATAATATTACTGTTACAATCCAAGTTGGAGATCTAGCAGACAAGACAATCCAATGCTTCCGTATGGTCGGAGATGGTGTAGCTACTCTAAAAGAGGGCGACGAGATTACAGTCAACGGTATCATCAAAAACTATAAGGGTACAGTAGAGTTTGATAAGGGCTGTCAGCTAATCGGTCTTGGAGAGCATAAGGATCAATCAGGTATAGTTGAGGCTGCCTACAAGCTAGAGGACGGCATCGCTATGAAGGAGGAGCAAACTCTAACAGGAGTTATAACAGTAGCTGGTGAATACAATGAGAAGTATAAGAACACAACAGTTACAATCGTTGTAGACGATATGAAGGATATGCCTATCGAGTGCTTCCGTCTAAAAGGCGAGGGTGTTGAAACTCTTAAGGAGGGCGACACAATCACAGTTACAGGTATACTTAAAAACTACAAGGGCAAGATAGAATTTGACGCAGGCTGCACACTTGATGCCAAAGCTTAAAAATTCAAATTAGATATAACATAAGAAAAGCCGCAATCTTTATAGGGTTGCGGTTTTTTTGTATATAATATCAATTTTATTTAGCAAAACATACTTAATTTCTTTTGTAAATCCTTGATTATTCTTTTTTCAAGCCTTGAGATATAGCTCTGACTTATACCGATAATATCTGCTACCTCCTTTTGAGTTTTTGCCTCCTTGCCGTTTAGTCCAAAGCGAAGCTCCATTATTTGTCTTTCCCTCGGCTCAAGCTCTTCTATAGCATTAATTATAAGGTCTCTCTCAGCATTTATTTCTATTTCCTTATTAACTATATCTGGCTCTGTACCCAAAATATCAGAAAGTAAAAGTTCGTTTCCGTCCCAATCCACATTTAATGGCTCATCAATGGAAATTTCGTTTTTTTGGTTCTGATTTTTTCTAAGATACATAAGTATTTCATTTTCTATACATCGACTAGCATAGGTAGCAAGCTTAATATTTTTGTCTGGACAGAATGTATTTACAGCCTTTATTAGTCCAATAGTTCCAATTGAAATTAGGTCGTCTGTGGCAATTCCAGTAGAATCAAATTTTTTGGCTATGTAAACTACAAGCCTAAGATTATGCACTATTAATTCTTCTCTTGCTCTCAGACTTCCCTCCTTTAGCTTTTCAAATGCCTTAGCCTCCTCCTCCTTTGAAAGTGGCGAGGGCAAGGTATCTGTGCCATTTATGTAGTAGGCAGTACCCATACGTAGCTTTACAAAAAGCTTTAGAATTTGATTTAACCAGTAGTTAAATAATTTTTGAATTCTTGATAAAATAAACATTTACCTATCCTTTCTATCACATTGTATTTATAAATTTAATGAGCCAATGAAATTATGACCTACAATAGCATTACAGCCATTACAGCTTAATTTTTTTGTGTTTACAGCAACATAGCCATCTATGATTTTTGTTTTTTTGTCTATATTAAGCTCTAGCTTGTCGGGCTTAAATGCATAAATCATACTATCTCCATCAATTGTTTGATAAAATATAGGTCTGAGTGTTATGACGGGGTCTCTACTATTATTTATACATAGTCTTTCGTTTTCGTTAAGAAGAATAGAAATATATTTGTATTCCGCTATCATAACTGGCAGACCGCTAAAGCATTCAGTAAGAGTACTACCTGTATCAAAATAGCAGTCGAGCCTTACGGAGAGTCCATTTCTATAAATAATTGCTGTTATGCTACTATTCTTGATATTGCCATTGTCTATTAATTTATCAAATATGCTAATTATAATATAGGAAGCTACAACACATATAAATAGCAGTATAGGTGGGATATTGAGATAGATAGCACCATTTGAAAATGTGAAAAATATATTGGGAAAAATGCTATTTAAGCAGATAGCTACACCCATAAAAACTATATCTATCACAAATAAAGCAAATGTATATCTCAGTAATAGTGATATTCGATTTATATTAAAGCCTATTTTTATAATAGCTATATTTATTGCAAGCTTTACAAGTAGATTTATAAGTATATTATCTATGGGAATAAATATTAGAAGTGTCAGCACACCGCCAATAATAGCTGATATGTATATTCTTTTTTCAGTTGTGTTTGAGTTAAAAATCTTTTTTATTATTTTGAGTGTAAATAGATTAATAATAAAATTAACAACTATTAATACATCTACATATATTTTAATAGCCATCTCTCCAATCAAAAAGAATAATTTAATTATAGGCTTTTTGTAGCTAGAAAAGTGTCACAATGTGGTATATGATACAATACAAATTTATAGAAAGCTTGACTAAAAATTTTATATAACCATATTTTATAGTTAATTCGTCATTATAAAAAATGAGAGTCGAGATTAACAGTTATAGTTATCTCAACTCTCAACTCTAATTGTAATTCGTCATTCGTAATTCGTCATTCGTCATTGTGAGCGTTAGCGAACTTATCTCTCCACTCTCAACTCTCCACTCTAATTGTAATTCGTCATTCATCATTCGTCATTCGTCATTGTGAGCGTTAGCGAACTCAACTCTCAACTCTCAACTCTAATTGTAATTCGTCATTCGTCATTCGTCATTGTGAGCATCAGCGAACTTATCTCTCAACTCTCAACTCTCCACTCTAATTGTAATTCGTCATTCTTAATTCGTCATTCGTCATTGTGAAGCGTTAGCGAACTCAACTCTCAACTCTCAACTCTCAACTCTCAACTCTCCACTCTAATTGTAATTCGTCATTCTTAATTCGCCATTCGTCATTGTGAGCGTTAGCGAACTTATCTCTCAACTCTCAACTCTCAACTCTAATTGTAATTCGTCATTCGTCATTCGTAATTCGTCATTGTGAAGCGTTAGCGAACTTATGCCTCCGCTGGCTCAGCGGTAAGTCAGATTACCTAAAGATGTGTGCTGTTACATTACCCACTAAGGTATAGGTTAGATATAACCGTCCTTTATGCCTCCGCCGGCTCGGCGGTAAGAATTAGGTTTGTAAGCTTCGGCATTTCTATTTTTTCTCCTGCCTTAAATCTCCTTCCCGAAAGTAAATCTTTCGCATCATAATCTATTATAATACTAAAATCCTTTTCTGATAGGTTAAGCACGGTGTCAATAAATTTTGAATTGTCACGGCTGTCATAATTTTTAAATCTGTACATACCAAAGTCATCGCAGTTTATATTTTCGCATATTCCTGTAAATATAAATGGATTGGACTTTCTTATCTCTATTAGTTTTTTGTAGTGATTATATACACTATTTTCATCATCTTTTTCTTCCTCAAGTGATATTCCATCATAAGGCATTGTGTAGTGCATATTTTTAAAGTCACGGCGTTCCATCTTCGTCATACCTTCACCATCTGCACTTGCGTACCAGTCCATAGGCTCACGGCGGTTTGGGTCAGGAGAAACTCCTAGTTGTCCCAGCTCCTCGCCATAGTATATAAAAGGAGTACCAGGAAGAGTCATAAGCATTGTTGCGGCAAGCTTTTCCCTCTCGGTCTTCCCACGAAGCTTACTTGCTATTCTGTCCATATCGTGATTATTTATCATAGTGGAATCAATAGGATATTTGTTTGCACTTCCCTCAGCTACCGCTTTTTCAAAATACTTATTTCGCATAGTATTTATTCTTGATGCAATATCAACTATTTTTCCTTGTGCCATATTGCCTATTTGCTCGCAAAGGTTAAAATTAAACGAGGAGTGCATATCACCATAAAAGTCTGATATTTCCTCTAAATTTGTTATCCAGTTTTCGCCAACAATAAATGCCTCTGGATTTTTTTCCTCAACGTGATGAGTAAACTCCTTCCACCACTTATGAGTAAACTCCATATCCTCATCTATAAATTTAGCCGCATCTAATCTAAAGCCGTCCATACCCTTATCTAGCCAAAAATCAGCAACCCTAAGCATTTCGTTTCTAACGTCCTCATTTTTATAGTTAAGGTCTGGCATAGACTCCGAAAAGACAGCAAAGAACTTTTCTCCGTTTGGTGCAATACGAATATTATCCCTTTTGCTATCATCCTCGACGAAGATATATCTGTCGTGGTACTCTCCATTTTTATCCTGCTGAGCCTTTATAAACCATTCGTTGTGATAAGAGGTATGATTTATAACTAAATCCATAATTATCCTCATATCTCGCTTGTGGCACTCATCAATAAGCTTTTCTAAATCCTCCATTGTGCCATATTCTCTTTGTATATCATAGTAATCTACTATATCATAGCCGTGGTAGCTCTCGCATTTGTTTATGGGCATTAGCCATATAGCATTAGCTCCTAAATCCTTTATATAGTCAAGCTTTTCCGTTATTCCGTTAAAATCTCCTATTCCATCAGCATTTGTATCATAAAAGCTTCTTACAAATATTTGATAAAAAATAGAGGTCTCTGCCCAGCGTGGAGAAAGGTCTTCCTCCTGCTTTATACCTGCACAGCCAACAAGAGATACTATAAAAACAATAGAAATGATTACAATTAATATTTTAATATAATTTGACATATTATTTTCTCCAATTTAGTATAAATTATATGACTATTCCTCCAAAGCCTTGTATACACGAAGTATCTCACCAACGCTCCAGCCCTGAGCAAAACAGCCCTGACTTTCGTGTGGATTAAGTCCATCATAAATCTCGGCTATCTGCCCTAGACAGCCCTCATTTAAAGCTGATGCTGTCATTTTAATTTGTCTAGCAACTATTTCTCTTCCGTTTGGCAAAAATCTAATTACAGAAAGATAGTATGCACCAAGTGGAAAGCCCCATACCGTGCCTTGATGATAAGCCATATCACGATTAAAGTGACTTCCGCCGTAGCTTGCCTTAAATGCCGTATCAGTCGGACTTAATGACCTTAGTCCAAAGGGAGTATATAGCTCTCTATAGATTACAGAAAGTATTTTCCCCGCTTTTTCGTCATCTATCATAGTAAATGGCATTGATAGCGCCCAAACCTGATTAGGTCGTATTTGCTCATCGGTGGACTTGTTTGGAATATTTGAAATTACATCTCTAAGACATTCCTTTTCCTCGTTCCAGAATAGCTTTAAAAACTGAGGCTTTACCTTATTTTCTGCAAGCTCATAGTAGTCCTCTCTATCCTCAGATAGCTTTTCAGAAAGAATATCCATAATTCTTAGGGCATTGTACCAATAAGCATTTATTTCGACCGCCTTGCCCTGTCGTGGAGTTGGCAAAATATCACCAAAGCGTACATCCATCCATGTAAGCTGTTCAAGACCTGCACCAGCTGTTATTAGTCCATCGGAGTCCATTTTTATATGAAAATCTGTACCCTTTTTGTAGCTAGATATTATGTTACACATAATTCTGTACACTTCCCTAACAAAGAAAATATCATCAGTTGCAATATAGTATCTGTACACAGCATCAATAAAAAGAAGTGACGCATCTACTGTATTATATATTGGCTCGTCATTTTCACCCTCTGGAAACATATTCGGCATCATACCATTTTTTTCATAGGCCGCAAACGTGCGGAGCATACTTTTTGCATCATCAAAGCGATTTGTTGCAAGCACACAGCCAAGCATTGAAATCATAGTGTCACGTCCCCAGTCCGCAAAAAATGGGTAACCTGCCATAATTGTCTTTCCACCTGTGCTTTCCCTATCCGAAATGAATTTATCAGATGCAAGCACAAGTGATTGAGCTACTGAGTTTTTGAGCTTACTTCTCTCGATAAGCTTTTTCTGTCTTTCTACCTCATCAGAAAATAGCTTATTTATATCAATGCTAGTATCTATTTTTTCTGTAGAAAATACTATGTAATATTCGCTGTATGGCTTATCTATTTTAAAGCTTATATCCAATCCCTTAAAGGACTGACCTATACAGTCTCTTCCGTCTCGTGAATCGTATTCAAAGAACATATCTTTACAAAATTCTGTATTATTTACTGTAATACTACCATTTGTTTTATAATAACACCTATTATCAGTAGTTTTATTTTCCACATACTCCGAATTTACTACTATTTCATCGCTTATTGATGGAAAGCTCTCCTTTTCTGTCAGGCGAAATAGTGGAGTAACATTTAGTACACAGTTTTCGTCTGAGTGAGAGTATATTCTATATCTTATAGCTATGGTGTTACGTCTATTCAGCATAACAATATCCTTTAGTAGCTCTATTCCACTTACCTTGTATGTCCATAGTGGAAAATACTTAAACTCAAAACCCTCTATATTTTCTCCATTAAAGCTATTACTTGTGCGAGTTGCAAACTGCTGATTATAGAGGCTTAATGACCTATTATTAAATATAATTTTTTCTTCTAAATTAGTAACTGTATGAACTCTGTAGTTGGGCGCTTTTTTTGATGAAATAAATAGTCCGTGGTCGTGCCTTGAGCAAGAGCCTAGAGCTGTTAGAGAAGAAAATCCACCAAGCTCATTTGTTAGCAGATAGCATTTCTTTTCTCCCTCATCAAAATTATAAAGCTCATTTTTACCAACTATAAAATCAATTGGATTAGAAAAATTTTCTGACATAATCCATATCTCCTTTTTATATTATACAAGATTTGCCCCTAAGTGAGCTGTAGAGTGCAACTTTTTCCGAACAAAAGGTAGCATAAAAGATAGTTATATAAAATAAATTTTTTTAGAATTTGACTAAAACTTTCGGCATACTATCCGTTATAGTTAATTCGTCATAAACTAAGCCTTATTATTTTTACTGACCTCCGCAGTTGAATTTCTTATTATTAGCTGTGGTCGAAGTAGTGTCTTACTTATATATACCCCATTTATTATTGATAATAGAGTTGAAAATCCAAGCTTACCCATATTTCTCCTATCCTGCTTTATTGTTGTAAGTGCTGGCGTCATATGTGCCGAAAGTGGCAAGTCATCAAAGCCAATTACACTTATATCCCTCGGCACCTCATAGCCTAGTCTTTGACACTCTGCTATTACTCCCATAGCCATAACGTCACTACCACAAAGAATAGCTGTTGCTCCAGATTCTATAAACCCACCTACAAAATCCTTTGCACATTCCATATTATAATCACCATATTGTATAAGGTCTTTGTTATATTCTAGTCCGTACTCTCTGCACGCAGAATTAAAGGCGTCTGTTCTTATTTGAGAAATCATAGAACAATTATTTCCATTAAGAAAGGCTATTTTTCTGTGTCCTAAGGAATAAAGATGCTCGACAGAGCTATCCATAGCCTCAAAGCTATCCGTTCCTACATACGAAACCTTTGGATTTCTCTGTTCAAAGTTATCCAAAAGTACAGTAGGCACCTTAGTATTCTTTAATGTCTTTAACCACAGGTCATCTAGTGTAAAGCCTATAAAAAATCCACCCTTATAGCCATTCTTCATCATATATGCGTCGTATTTTTCATTATTTTGAAGCTCTGGAGTAACATTTACAATCTGAACATTAAAGCCACTTCTTATTGCAAGCTGTTTAAAGCCAAGTATAAGCTCATAGCCAAATTGGTTATTAGCGCTGTAGTCCATATTTTCTATGAATATACAGACTGTCCAGCTCTCCTTTTTTTTCATCTTTTTGGTTGTGTAGCCAAGCGAAACTGCTGTATCTATAATTTTATTTCGTAATTCTTCGCTAATATCCTCTCCACCATTGAGACCTTTTGAAACTGTGCCTGTTGAAATGTTTAAAATTTCTGCTATATCCTTAATAGTTGCCATTTTTGACCCCTTTCATATAATTAAACACTATTTATATTACATAATACACTATTTGCTTATAAAATAAAAGGACTTTTTTAAAAATTTATTTGTTTCGTCAATGTTTCGTCTGCTTTTTGTTTAGTATATACAATTATAGATTTATTTAATGGTTATATATACAAAAATAGTTTATCTATACAAATTCTATTGACAAACACCTACTAAAAGTGTTACATTATATTTGACAACGAAAGTTTACGAAATAAAACGCAAGCTTTTAATTTTAGACATCGCATAAAAATGTCATTATAAGAAAGGAAGAATTATATGAAGAAGAGAATTTTGGCAGCTTTAATGGCTACCGCAATGATCACAGGTATTATGGCAGGTTGTGGCTCAAAGGAAGAAACAAAAACACCTGATACACCATCAAACAAGGTTGAACAATCAAAGCCTACAAATAAGGAAGAAACAAAGGCTGAAGAGGTTTCACTAAAAATCTGGACACCTGAAAACCAAAGAACAAACAAGACAATAGAGTCAATGGCTGAGGAATTTCAAAAGCAACACCCAGAATACAAAATCAACTTTACATTCGAAGTAGTTGGTGAGGGTGATGCAAAAGCAGAGGTTCTAAAGGACGTTGATAGTGCAGCAGACGTATTTTTCTATGCAAACGACCAAATGGTAGAAATGATTAACGCAGGCGCTCTTGCAAAGCTAGGTGGCTCAACACTTGATATGATTAATTCCACAATGTCCCCAGCAGTTGTAGGTACAGTTACAAACCCAGCCGATGGCGGTGTTTACGGAATACCATTTACACACAATACATTCTTTATGTACTACGACAAGAGCCTTATGTCAGACGAGGACGTAAAGACAGTTGAGGGCATTATGAATAAAGAGACAGCTGATGGAGTTACAAACTTCTTCTTTGAATCAGCTGGCGGTTGGAAGCTAGGTGCTTGGTACTACGGTGCTGGCAACACAATTTATGGCGAATCACAAGCCGACTTTGAAAAAGGCTGTGACTGGAACAACGATACAGGTGTTGCAGTTACAAACTATCTAATCGACCTAAAGAACAATCCAAAATGTGCATTTGATAACGGAATTTCTGTTCCTGAGCTAATTTCTAATCACAAGCTGGGCGTTTGGTTCGATGGTGCATGGAACTACCAGATGTACAAGGATGCTTTGGGAGATGATCTAGGTCTTGGCGTACTTCCAACATTTAAGGTAAACGGCGAGGATAAGCAACTAAAGGGCTTCTATGGCTCAAAGGCTATCGGCGTTAACTCACATTCAAAGGCTCTTCCTGTTGCAGTTAAATTTGCAGCATTCATCGGTGACGAGGCTATGCAATTAAAGCGCTTTAACGAATCAAATCAAATTCCAACCAACCTAAATGCTGGCAGAGCTCCAGAGGTACTTGCAGACCCAGTAGCGGCAGTAACAGTTAAGGAAGCTGAAATTGCATCAGTAACACAGCCACTAGCAGCAGAATTTGGTTCAAGATATTGGACAGCAGCTGGTGCTTTGACAGACGGTATAAAGGATGGTTCTGTCAATAAAAATACAGCTAAGGAGAGACTAACTGTCTTTGCAGATGCTTTAGCAGTTAAATAATATAAGCTTCACTACATAAGCTTATATATGACATAAATGTGGGGAAATGCGATACAACTTAATAACTCGTATTTCTCCACATTTAATATTTATACTATTATATATTCTTGTATAATAAAAACTAATTTTACTACACAAGAATATAATAATAGTTTTCTTTTAAAAAATATATTCTCTGAAGAAAGGAATGTGACTATGAATAATCGAATAGATAAAGCTCCCCTCAAGGACTACGGAATATCGACAGCTTTGAGATATGGAAGTCCTATAACACGTCTTTCTGCTATTGTTTTTGGTTTGGGAAACCTTACTCACAAGCAAATAGGCAAGGGACTGTGCTTTTTATTGACAGAAATAAGCTATATACTCTTTATGGTGCAATTTGGTGTAAGCTCACTTCTCGGCTTTTTCTCGTTGGGTACCGCCCAGCAACAAGAGGTCTTTAATGAGGAGCTAGGTATATATGAATATGTTTTGGGCGATAACTCAATGCTTTGCTTACTTTACGGAGTAATAACAATATTTATAACTCTCGGCTTTATAATGTTTATGATAGCCTCTGTAAAGAGTGCATACTACGCTGAATACAGAGTGGCTCACGGTAAAAAACTTAATTCCTTTAAGGAGGATTTATATTCACTAAAGGATGATAAGGTACATATTTCGCTTTTGACACTTCCTACTCTTGGAATAGTTATGTTCACAATTATTCCTCTTGTATTTATGATTTTTATTGCATTTACAAACTACGACAAGGAGCATCTACCACCTGGAAAGCTATTTGATTGGGTAGGACTTGCAAACTTTAAGAGCATATTTGATATGGGTGCTGGCGGTATAGGTAAAACCTTCTTCCCAGTACTTATGTGGACGCTTGTTTGGGCATTCTTTGCTACATTCACAAACTATTTTCTTGGTATGATTTTGGCGCTCATAATAAACAGAAAGGGTACTAAGTGGAAGGGCTTTTGGAGATTTAACTTTGTGCTTTCAATAGCAATTCCTGCATTTGTATCACTTCTTACTATGAGAACAATATTTAGTGAAAGTGGACCTATGAACGTACTACTTCGTGAGTGGGGACTAATAGCAAAAACGCAGTCTGTGCCATTCTGGACAAACGGAAGTCTTGCAAAAATAATGGTAATTCTTGTAAATATATGGATAGGCGTACCATATACTATGCTTAACCACACAGGTATTTTGCAAAACATCCCAGCCGACCTATACGAAGCCGCAGAGGTTGAGGGTGCAGGTCCAGTAGTTAAATTCTTTAAGATAACTCTACCATATATGCTATTTGTAACAGGTCCATTCCTAATTACAACCTTTATTGGTAACATCAATAACTTTAACGTCATATATCTACTTTCTGGCGGTGGTCCTGGTAACCTTGACTACTATTATGCAGGTGAAACAGACCTACTTGTTACTTGGCTATACAAGCTAACAATTACAGAAAAGGACTACAAGATGGGTTCAGTAATCGGTATTATGATATTTATTATTTCAGCTATATTTAGTCTAATAGCATACCGTCACACAGCGGCATACAAGAATGAGGAGGCGTTCCAGTAATGAGTAAAAATAAAACAGGCTCAATGAAGGCAAGAAAAACAACTGTGAACATTATCGTACACATTCTTCTTGCTGTACTAAGTATCATTTGGGTTTTACCTATAGCTTTTGTACTGCTTACTTCTCTTCGTGCGGAGCCAGGCTCATACGTTAGCTATATTATTCCAAAGGGCTTTACACTTGATAACTACAAGCGACTTTTTGTAGATACAAGTATGATTAACTTTCCAAAGTGGTTTTCAAACACATTTATAATAGCTATATTTAGCTGTCTAATTGCAACCTTCTTTACTCTTTGCGTATCCTACGTTATGTCAAGACTACGCTTTAAGGTTCGCAAGAAATTTATGAACATAGCGCTTATATTGGGTATGTTCCCAGGCTTTATGTCAATGATAGCTATTTACTATATCTTTAAGGGCATAGGTCTACTTGAAACCTCAACACTAAAGCATATTGCTCTTGTGCTTGTTTATTCTGGTGGAGCAGGACTTGGTTTTTACATTGTAAAGGGATTTTTCGACACTATTCCAAAGGCTATTGATGAGGCAGCATATATAGACGGTGCTACAAAGTGGGATGTATTTACAAAAATTACACTACCACTTTCAAAGCCTATGATAGTTTATACAGCACTAACAGCATTTATGGGTCCTTGGGTTGACTACATCTTTGCTAAGGTTATTTTGGGTACAGATAAGGACTCGTACACAATAGCAATTGGTTTGTGGCAAATGCTTGAAAGAGAGTACATACAAACCTACTACACATCTTTCTATGCAGGCTGTGTAATAATCTCAATTCCTATCGCAATTCTATTTATAATTACACAAAAGTACTATGTAGAAAGTGCGGCAGGAGCGGTTAAGGGTTAAGCTTTTTCCTTTTTACTTATATATTTGTTGATAAGCCTCCGATATTAATTTGTATCGGAGGCTTATCGCATATTATACTAGCCTATCTAAGGATATAAAAATAACGCATACTGCAAAATACAATATGCGTTAAGTAAAAAGAAAAATAAATGAAAAAGAATTTTAAATGTTTTGTGCTGTAAAGCCAGCTCCAAGCATACCAGCATTGTTTCCGCTTTCTGCCGCAAATAGCTCTACACCTGCAAAGCTAGACATTATATTTTGTCTTAGCTTTTTATCTATTATATCTACCAAAAAGCTCTGCCCCATTACTCCTCCACCAAGCACTATTGCTGAGGGGTTAAATATATGAGTAAGAGTTACTAGACCATAGACAATTTCGTCTGTCCAGCGGTCAATGACTTCTCTCATTTTTTCGTCATCCCTTTTGGCAAATATATCCCTACCATTTTGTATTTCGGGATATATCTCTTTTGCGTATCTAACAAGAGCTGTCGTGGAGGCATATCTTTCATAACATCCGCTCATAATATCCTTTTCAGCATCTCTCTCGCTTGCGTGAGTAAGTATAGCACCAAACTCCGCCGCTGAATATCCGCTTCCGTTATAAATTTTACCGTTTTCTACAATAGCTCCGCCTATACCTGTACCATAGGTAAGACACAAAAAGCTCTTATCCTTGAGTTTCCTACCTACTCCAAAGCTACATTCACCAATAGCCGCCGCATTAACGTCATTAAGCACAGCTATCGGAACATTATAATGCTCCTGTAGTCTCTCTTTTATTTTGGTACCTGTATAGCTTGGTATATTGGGGTTTGCATAGATAATACTTCCTGTATCGGAATTTACCTGTCCTGCGGTGGAAATACCTATTCTATCAAAATGCTCATAGGTTCCTAGAAGCTCAATAAGCTTATTTACAATATGCTCTCCACCCTTTTTAGCCTCTGTAGGTGTTTCTCTTACATTAGAAATTACTCCGTCTGTATACAGTCCATATTTAATGCTTGTACCACCTATATCTATTACTGCAATATCCATAAGCTCTCCTTATTTAATAGCCTTTAGGAAGTGTTTTGTAATCTCATAAGGTCTTGTTATAGCAGAACCTACTACAGCCGCGTGAACACCTGTAGTAAGTGCAAGTCTTAGTTGCTCTGGTGACCAAATACCACCCTCTGCAATAACTGGCTTACCGCTATTTTTTACAAGCTGAGCCATCATTGGATAGTCTGGTAGGCTTGTACCCTTTGTATACTCTGTATAGCTACTCATTGTTGTGCCTATAATATCAAAGCCAATCTCAGCGGCGTGCATACCCTCATCATAGCAAGAGCAATCAGCCATAAATAATTGCTCTGGATATTTTTTTCTTACCTCAGAGAATATCTCATCAAGAGATTTTCCGCCTGTTCTGAGTCTGTTTGTAGCGTCAATAGCTATGATGTCACAGCCACACTCAACCAAAGCGTCAACCTCCTTCATTGTAGGAGTTATGTACACGTCACTATCGTCATAAACTTGTTTAATTATGCCTATAATTGGCAAGTCTACAACTTTTTTTATTTCTGTTATATCCTCAACTGTATTTGCTCTAATACCAATAGCTCCTGCCTCCTTTGCGGCAAATGCCATTCTTGACATTATATATGAGGAGTGAAGAGGTTCTTCTGGAAGAGCCTGACAAGAAACTATTAGACCACCTTTTATTGAATCAAGTACATTATTCATAATATTTCTCCTTATCTTGTCGGAAACGACCAACAAAAAATATACTTTCTAGTTATATATGTCTGTCCTTTCTGCCTGTCGGGGCGTCCCGACCAAAAGGTTTTCTCTTTTGCCTAACGGCAAAATTCACTTTCGAAAATGCTATTTCACGGCAAAAGTGTTTCGCTTTCTGCGGAAAGCGCCAAAATCAATTTAACTTTAGATGTATACTGTTACATTACTCACTAAAGTATAAATTAAATGTAACTAACCTTTCTGCAAGCGGTGGCTCGCCGTTCTGCCTTTTGAAACCGCAATTTTTTGAAAAAAATTGAGTAAAACTTTCGGATACACTCTTTGAGAGTTTTAATTAAAATCTATATTTTTGTCGGAAACGACCAACAGCGATATTTATCCTAGTTTTTTTCTACACTAAGTGGCTGAAATCAAGAGTCTTTGAAATGACGAATTAATTTAACGGATAGCTTTCTCTCTCAATTAAAATATTTAATTACTATAAGCTTTAGTCTAAGCTATCCGTCTAGTCATCTCAACTCTCAACTCTCAACTCTAACCTCTAGGCTTTAGATGTATTTGTCGATAGCTGTTTTTATCATCTTTGCACACTCACGAACCTTGTCCATATCCTCTGGAACTAGTGGATATAGTGGCTCTCTTACGCTACCGATGTCAACACCCTCGTTAATTCTCAAAATTTCTTTCATAACTGCATATAGATTGCCCTTACAAGCACACATAGCATAGATTATCTCGTCACAAGCATACTGAATTTCGCAAGCCTTTTTGATGTCCTCACTGCCGTTTCCGTGCTTAACAAGGTCAAAAATCTTGTTGTATAGCTCTGGCATAACTGCGTATGTACCACCAATACCACCTGTAGCACCAATTGATAGACCACTTACAAGCTGCTCGTCTGGTCCGTTAAATACTACAAAGTCCTTGCCACCCTGAGCCTTAAACATCTGTATATCCTGTACTGGCATAGATGAGTTCTTAACACCCTTAACTCTTGGATTTTTTAGCATCTCTGCTAGTAGGTTTGATGTAAGAGAAACACCTGCAAGCTGAGGAATATTGTAGATTATAAAATCTGTGTTTGGTGCTGCACTGGAAATATCATTCCAATATTTAGCTATAGCATAGTCAGGTAGGTGGAAGTATATTGGAGGAATTGAGGCAATAGCGTCTACTCCTAAACTCTCAGCGTGAGCGGCAAGCTCCATACTGTCAGCAGTATTGTTGCAAGCAACGTGAGCAATAACTGTCATTTTACCCTTAGCAACCTTCATAACATTTTCAAGGATAAGCTTACGCTCCTCCTTATTTTGATATATACACTCGCCTGATGAACCGCAAACATAAACACCCTTAACACCTTTTTTTAGAAGATGCTCAGTAAGCTCTTGTGTACGCTCCTCTGAAACTCTTCCCTCTTCATCATAGCAAGCATAAAAAGCAGGGATTATACCCTCATATTTTTCGTAAGCACTCATAATAATTTCCTTTCACCAATATATCGGTTTTTTATATTTGTTCTACACAAAAAGACAGCTTGCCTATATTATAAGCGACTGTCCTTTTGTATAAAATTATTTTTATTATTAAATTAACCCTTAACAGCGCCTATGGTTATACCCTGTGTAAATGATTTTTGGAACATAACAAAGATAATTATGATTGGAATAGCCGCAAATGTAGCACCAGCCATAAGCACACCATAGTCTGTTGAGAACTCACCCTGTAGAGTAGCAAGTCCTAGCTGAAGAGTAAGCTTAGCTCTTGAGTTAAGCATAATCAACTGCATAAAGTAATCATTCCAAGCACTGATAAATGTAAATATTGCAAGAGCTGCTATACCAGGCTTAACCATTGGGATAACTATTTGACTAAAGGTCTTTAGTTCGCTACAGCCGTCAATTTTGGCTGCCTCCAAAAGCTCTGTAGGAATAGTCTCGCTAAATTGCTTCATTAGGAATATACCAAAAGGCCAACCTACTGCTGGCAAGATAGCTGCCCAAAGAGTATTGTGGAAGTGCATAAAGTTTATTTGTCTAACAAGTGGTACAAGTACAACCTGCTTTGGTAGAGCCATAGCCGCTACAAACATAGCAAATAGTAGCTTATCACCGTAGAATCTCTTTTTAGCAAGAACGTAGCCCGCACTTGTGGATACAAGGCATACCAAAAGCATAGTAACACCAGCTATAAAAATACTGTTAAATAGCCACGCCCATGCCGGTTGCTTAAATAACCTTGTCCAGCTCTCCATAGTTGGATTTGTTGGCCACCATTGAGGAGGCAAGGAAACTGTATCAACACGAGTTTTAAATGAACCTGTTACAACCCAATAGAATGGGAATATAAATAACAGAGTTATAATCGCAAGTATAATTGTAGATATAACATTAAACACTGGATTTGGCTTATTTAGTTTATTATTCATATTCTCACCCCCTATTAATAGTTCACATCGTTGCTAAAGCATTTAAACTGAATCCAGCTAAAGATACCAATGATAACAGCAAGAACAACACCCATAGCATTTGCATAACCAAACTTATATTGCTTAAAGGCTGTCTCATAAACAAGATACATAATAGTACTTGTATTGTAGTTAGGTCCGCCGTTTGTAAGTAGCTGAATTAGTGAGAAGCATTGGAATGAGTTAATAGTTGTAATAACTACAACATATAGAGTAGTAGGCATAATTCCAGGCCACTTTATGTGACGGAATACCTGCCAGTTATTTGCTCCATCAATTTCTGCCGCTTCAATATGGCTTGGGTCAAGGTTACCAAGAGCAGCAACATAAAGAATTATAGGCTGTCCAACGCTTGTTGTAAGTAGAACAAGGATTATGCACCAAAGAGCATACTTCTTATCACCTAGCCACATAATTTCCTTATCAATAACTCCAGCGTTCATAAGTACATAGTTAAGAACACCGCTTATTGGGTCGAATATCCATTTCCAAACAACAGTTACCGAAACAGTACCAGTTACAACAGGAAGATAGAATATACCACGGAATGTGCTTCGTACAAAAGCGTTTTTCTGATAAATTACTACTGCTACGAATAGGCTAAAAAGTACTATAAGAGGTACAACACCTATTACAAGTAGAACTGTGTTCTTTAGTGAACGCAAGAATATTTCATTTGTAAATAGCTTTACATAGTTACCAAGTCCTATAAATTCAAATTTCTTTGGAGTATAGTTAAACAAGCTTGTAACAGCTCCCATACCTATTGGTATGATTACAAATACTATAAAGAATAGCAAAGCAGGGGCTAAGAACAAATATGAAACTATAGTTTCACGTGTCCTTATAGGAATAGGCTTTTTAGTCTTTTCACTATTCATAATCTTTTCCTTTCATTAATACAAAAATTACTACATTTCTCATCATTATTATTACATTTTTGCCCAAAAAATACGAGGTCACCTTGACAGTGACCTCGCTAAACACATAAGTCAAATATCTAAGAATAGAACGACTTGTTATTTACAATGGACACCCAAAAGCAATTATATCTAATAATTGTATAAAGCAAGCCACTATAAAATCTGTTATTATTCTGCTAGAGTTGGATTTGATTCCTTAACAAAGTACTTCATAGCCTCTTCAGGTGTCTTATCGCCTGTGAATACAGCTTGTAGTGAACCCCACCAGTATGGTCTCATTGAAGCAAAGCCAGGAACTGTATTGTAGTATGTACCATAGTATTTGCTTAGACCTGAATAGTAAGCCATCTCAGGATCGTCGCCATAAACGTTTCCAAAGCTCTTGCGAACTGGGAAGCAACCTGTAGCAATAACGTTCTCAACGCCTACTGTCTTGTCGTCGCATAGGAATTTGATTAGCTCTTTTGATGCAGCAATCTTATCTTCGTCTTTGTTATTGAATACACAGAAACCGTTGATTAGGTACTCAAGTGAAGGAGTGCCTGTTGGTGATGGTAGTGAAACTGATAGAGCCTCGATACCAGCTTGTTTTAGGTTTTCTGCACGTCCCTTTGCTAGACCTGGTCCCCAAAGGATTGTCATAGCAACGTTACCTTGGTCAAAGTGATCCAATGCGTCGTTTGCAACACCAGCTGTGTTAGCTTGCATATAACCCTCGTCTACGCCTTTTTTAATCATCTCTACAGCTGCGATACCTTCTTTAGTATCCATTGTGTATTTTGTACGCTCTGCGTCCATAATTGTAGCGCCTGTTAGGTTTGAGATAAATGCTCTTGTACCTTGGTCACCGCCTTGACCGCCACAGAAGATTTCAGCACCCTTGTAGCCTTTAGCTTGTAGAGCCTTGCTTAGAGCGATAAATTCATCTGTTGTCCATGTACGGTCGCCTGTTGTAGGAGCCATATCTAGTAGACCTTCTTTTTCAAGAATTGTCTTGTTGATTGCCATTGTAAATGGAGCAGCTGAAATTGGGTACATATAGTAGTTTTTGCCGTCTCCACATGATGATAGTAGGCCTTCACTTGTTATATCAGCCTTAAATTCATCTGTAAACATATCATCTAGGCTTACAAGCTCACCGCTTGATGCATATTCCATAATACGTCCTGGAGCATCGAACAATACGTCAGGAGCTGTACCACCCTGTATTGATGCTGTTAGTTTTTCTGGTCCGTTTTGGAAGTCTATCATCTCAACAGTTACCTTGATGTCAGGATGAAGCTCCATAAATTTTGCAGCTAGCTGTTCCTCATATTTGCCTGATGTATCATCTATCTTAGCAAATGTTGGGAATGCCCACCATGTAATCTCTGTCTTCTTTGTTGATGGTTTTTTTGTCTCTGTCTGAGTTTGTGTTTGTGAATTTGTCTCTGTTTGTGTCTCTGTTTGAGCTTTGTCGCCACAGCCTGCCATTAGTCCGCAAGCAAGTCCTAAGCTAAGTAGAACAGATAAAAATTTTTTCATTTTTATTTCTCCCTTATAATATTATTGCGTTATTTTCATCACGCATCTTCTTTTTTTGCGGGTCACTTTCTATTGACCACGCCTATATGATACCATTTATGAAAATTTTTTTCAATATCTATTAAAACTGAAAAAAACTCCCATTTTTTGTAAGTAATATACAAATACAAAGAAAACTATAGTTTTTTGTCAATTCTGTTCATTGTAAATTCATATAAATACTTGTAAAATTAAAGTGTTATAGTTAATTTTTTTATTTTAGAAGGAATTTAGAAAAAAATTTTCATAAAAATAAAATTTTTTTCTTTTTTTCAGAAAGTACCATTAATTTCACTTTGATTTAATCGTACAATTAAGATATAATTAGATTACTGAATAATCACGCATATAGGAGCAAACATAATGACGCAGAATAATATAATGGAAAAAATTACTGAGCTATATCCCTCATTTACAAAATCAAGTAAAAAAGTAGCGGACTATATACTTGACAATAGTACAGAGGTTCAGTTTATGTCGATAACCTCACTCGCTGAGGAATGTACGGTAGCTGAGGCTACTATATTTAGGTTTTGCAAAAACCTGGGACTTGACGGCTACAATGATTTTAAGCTTGCACTTGCAAAGTCCTCGGTTTCTAATAATGCAAACGAATACGCAACCTATGGGAAAATACAAAAGGATGACAGCATTATGGAGCTTTCGCAAAAGCTGAGCGCTGTAAATATAACCGCAATAAAGGAAACAGTAGAGCTTATAGATGAAAACTCTATTGAAAAAGCCGTCGATCTATTTACAAAGGCGAGAAACGTGTATTGCTTTGGACAGGGAGGAAGTCTCATACTTGCTATGGAGGCTTGGAGCAGATTTGCTACAGCTACACCAAAGTTTCATTGTATAGAGGACTCACACCTACAGGCAATTACCGCATCCCTCTGTGGAAACGAGGATGTGATACTCTTCTTTTCCTACAGCGGAGCTACAAAGGAAATATATGATGTACTAAAGCCAGCAAGAGAAAATGGAGCAAAAATTATAGTTATAACCCACTTTTCAAAATCACCAGCAAGCTCATTTGCCGATATTGTTCTTCTTTGCGGTTCAAAGGAAACTCCGCTACAAGGAGGAGCTGTTCCGTCAAGAATAAGTATGCTTTTTATTATAGATGTACTGTTTAATCACTACTGCAGAATAAACACACAAGCAACAATCAACAATACAAATACAACTACAAAGGCACTAAGCAATAAATTATTATAAATAAAAGGGGAGCAAAAAAATGATTTACGATAACATCAAAAACTACAAGAGATACAAGGATATTTATGGTATAGGTAAGGTCTTAGAGACAATAGCAAACCTTGATAAAAGCGCTACTATTACTGAGCCTATTATTATCGAGGATAAGCGAGTATTTATAAACCCAGTCTCACTTACCTCAAAAAATCCAGATGACTGTATATATGAGTCTCACAAAAAATATATAGATATTCATTACATTGTGTCGGGCTGTGAGGGTATTTCTGTTCAAAGTACAGATAAGCTAACACTAAGCGAGGATTTTTTTGATGATAAGGATATAGGTTTTTATAAGGCACAAGAAAACGTCACATTCTATTTGCACGAGGGAGACTTTTTAATTTGCTACCCAGGAGAGGCTCATATGGTGGCTATGAAAGAAAAAAACTCCGAGCCAGCAGCTATAAAAAAATTTGTAGGTAAGGTTATTGAAGATTAATTTCAATTAATATAGTTATGTTTTAGTAATCATTCTTAGGTTATAATATATAAATGAGAGACTTAATTTTCTAAAATAATAAGAATGATTACTATTTTATACACATATATTATAAAAACTCAAGTTCACAGCTTGACATTCTATACAAATGTGCTATACTCTTAATTAAGAACAGTGCCTGTTCAATAAATTAAAATAGGAGGCATAATATGAAATATGTTTGTGGTGTATGCGGATATATTTATGATGACGCTGAGCAGAACACTCCTTTTGTAGACTTGCCTGATAATTGGGTCTGTCCACTCTGTGGCGCTCCTAAGTCAGTTTTCACTTTAATTGAAGAGGAAGAAGAAAAGCCAGTACAAAAATCCACTAAGCAATATATATGTGGTGTATGCGGATATGTTTATGATGACGCTGAGCAGGATATTCCTTTTAAAGACCTACCTGACACTTGGGTTTGCCCACTATGTGGTGCTCCTAAGTCTGCTTTTGAAGAAAAAAAATCAGTAGATAATACAAAAACAGAAGAATTTGTACCTACAGAAGACATAGATGAGCTTACAGAGCTTAATGCAGGTGAAATGTCAGCACTTTTTTCAAACCTTGCAAGAGGCTGTGAAAAACAGTATCAAGAGGAAGCAAGAAAACATTTTCAAATAATAGCAGACTACTTTGAAAAGCTTGTTCCAAATGAGTCCGATATAAATATAGAGCATCTAGCCTCTCTAATAAAGAACGATATTGATAAAAGCTTTGTGGAGCTTCGTGCAAGAGCCGAAGCTGTTCACGACAGAGGAGCATTACGCAGTATTACTTGGGGCGAAAAGGTTACTAAGATGGCTCAGAGCCTTATTGACAGGTATCAGAGGGAGGGCGACAAATTCCTTTCAAATACAGGTCTATATATCTGTACAGTATGCGGATTTTTGTATGTAGGTGATAATCCACCAGAGCTTTGTCCAGTATGTAAGGTTCCAAATTGGAAATTTAGGAAAATTGATGGGAGGGTACGCCCATGAAACAAATAGCTGTAAGAAATCTAAGATTATGTACAAAGGATTGTCTATGCCTTTATGTCTGTCCTACTGGGGCATCTGATACCGAAAATAGTGTAATTGATGTTACAAAGTGTATTGGCTGTGGTGCTTGTGCAAATGCTTGTCCAAGTAAAGCTATCTCATTAGTACCAGTAGAAATGCCACCTCAACAGCCAAAGGATGAGGGTGTAGTAGATTTATCATTTAAACTAGCTAAAAACAAGGCAAAGCTTGAAAAGGTTGCAAAACAGCTTGCTATTTCATCAGATAGTGACACCGTAAAGCGACTTGCACAGGGAATAAAGGACTCCTCAAGACTTGTAGCTGAGGATACTATAAGAGAAGCTGGATATATGCTTCCACAAAGTAATAATGCACATAAACTGCTTGAAGATTTAATCGAAAATCCACCAACATCCGATTTTCCGATTGAGTCTGCAAAAGCAATTTTAAAATTAATACCCAATAATGAAAAAATTAATGTAAAAGGAGAAGAAACTAAAATGGCAAACAAATACGCTGGAACACAAACAGAAAAAAATCTTGAGGCTGCATTCGCAGGCGAGTCACAGGCTAGAAACAAGTACACATACTTTGCTTCAGTAGCTAAAAAAGAGGGCTATGAGCAAATGTCAGCTCTATTCCAAAAAACAGCTGATAACGAAAAAGAGCACGCTAAGCTTTGGTTCAAAGAGCTAGACGGCTTGGGTGATACAGCTCAAAATCTAAAGGCTGCTGCTGATGGTGAGAACTACGAGTGGACAGATATGTACGACGGCTTTGCTAAGACAGCAGAGGAAGAGGGCTTCCCTGTACTAGCTGCAAAATTCCGTATGGTTGCTGCTATCGAAAAACACCACGAGGAGCGTTACCGCAAGCTACTAAGCAATCTTGAGGCTAAAGAGGTTTTCGAGAGAAGTGAGGTTAAGGTTTGGGAATGCAGAAACTGTGGTCACATCGTTGTTGGTACAAAGGCTCCTGGCGTTTGCCCAGTATGCAACCACCCACAAAGCTTCTTTGAAATTCATTGTGAAAACTACTAATAATAAACTAAAAGCTTCGCTCAGAGTTGAGAGTTAAGAGTTGAGAGTTGAGAGTTAAGAGTTGAGAGTTGAGATAACTATAAAGGTTAGTCTTGGCTCTCACTTTTTTATTAATGACGAATTACGAATGACGAATGACGAATTGTCACTAGAGTTGAGAGTTGAGAGTTGAGATAACTAGACGGTTAATTTTTTTCTCACTTCT
>SAMEA104404100__coassemble_860_pt1 | contig 30444 bp, 24 predicted proteins | sample SAMEA104404100__metabat2_low_PE_067 | metagenome-assembled genome bin SAMEA104404100 (sample SAMEA104404100) | Balaenoptera acutorostrata | reverse complement strand
CTACTTATAGCTTTATTTATTTCAAGATTAGTCTCCTCTTTTGTAAAAGCATTTATTTGACTAGCTGTGACATTATGAGGATTGTTACTGTTTCTTGTATGCTCCACTATGCTAAGCTCTAATGCCTCGTTGCTACTATTTAATAGGTCTATCAAATTATTATGCTTGGGCATAACACCGTATTTAATTAGTCTATCAAACATTTTCTTGTTTTCGTATGCCGATGGTGAAAGTGTGTCTGGCAAGGACTGTACACCGTACTTATGCACATCTTCATCCGTTATCTTACAGCCATTAAATTTGTTAATATTTGTCATTTTAATTTTTACCTCCGTTTTTATTAATATTTTGAACATTTGTTCTAAATATTGGTTATGAGTATATCCTTAAAAATTAGTTTTGTCAATATTTTAGTCTGATACTAAAAATATTTAAAAATTAAAGCTCCACAATTCTCAAAAATTGCATTTAAGTCTAGCCTATAAAATATTATAAGTACAAATATGTAAATTTAATTGAATATGAAAGTATAATATGTTATAATAAAAATAATCGCTATAGATTAAAGGACATTTTAAAAGGAGGGACAGGCATTGGATAATAGGCTTATTGAGCTAGAGGATATTGGGTGTGATATTGAGGGTGCCTTAGATAGAATACTAAATGATGAGGATTTACTTATAGAGTGTATAGCTCAGGTTATTTCGGATAGTGGTTTTGACAGTTTAAAGCAGGCAATTGAGGGCAATAACGCTGATGAGGGCTTTATGGCGGCTCACTCCTTAAAGGGAGTTGCTGGAAATGTTGGACTTACTCCTCTTTACGACGAAATATGTGTAATAGTAGAAAAGCTAAGAGACAGAAAAATGACAGATTTATCATCCTTGCTACCAATTCTAAGTAATATAGAAGAAATAAAGGCTCAAATTGAGGATATTATTTCTGATTAAGGCATAACTTAATTTAATAAATTATGCTTATAGGGAATGGACTATTGAATATTAAATCCAAGGGATAAAAATCTCCCTTACTAAAATAATAAGAGAGATTATATAGTGTATATTTTTGAAGGAACATCAATTTTTTGGTGTCCCTTTATTTTTTATAAGCTTATATTTGTTGTCTTTTTACAGATATTGATAAAGTCCCTAGCACTTTCGGTAAGAAACTTGTTTTTGTGATAGATTACAGAAAAATGTCTTTTGAAGGATATATTTTCTAGCCTAAAGCTCGATAGCTGACCGCTTTTTATATAGTCCTTTACAAGTAGATAGGGTAAAACAGATATACCAAGGTTTGCGATTACCGATTTAATTATTGCCTGTGTGCTTATGCTTTCCCAAGAGGGTGTTATTTCAATGCCATTTGTGAGCATTGTGCTTTCAAAGAGGGCTCTGCCCCCACTTCCAACCTCTCTTAGTATCAAGTCCTCTTTTAATATATCTTCGGCTTTAACATCAACTGCCCCTGCAAATCTATGTCTATTTGAGCAAATAAGCACTAGCTCATCATCAAGAAGCTTATCCTCAATTATGTATTCGTTATTTACAATGCCCTCAACCACGCCAATATCAATTTTATTTGACAGAATGTGCTGTTGTATTTTGTGGCAATTATCAATTACAACATTTACTGTCATTTGTGGGTGAGAGGCTTTAAATTCGCTTACATACTGTGGCAAAAAATAGTTTCCAATGGTAATACTTGTACCTATTCTTATAGTTCCTATCTTGTCGAAGTCCTTTATTTCCTGTTCCATACTGTCAAATAGACTTATTATATGTGTAGCATACTGTAAAAAGTGCTTTCCCACCTCTGTTATATATAGTCTTTTTGCTATGCGGTCGAATAGCCTTATTCCATAGTAGCTTTCAATTTCTGATATTGCAAGGCTTATTGATGGTTGAGCAATAAAAAGCTCCCTTGCCGCCGCCGTTGTAGAGCCAGTTCTACATACAGTTACGAATATTTTAAGATGCTTTAGTGTCATTTATATTTTCTCCTTATAATAAAAATATTATAAACTATATAATATAATACTATTTTACATATATTATTGCAAGAGGTATAATTAATACATAAAATAAATTTTTGAGGAGAAGAAAATGGAAAAAAAAGAGAGTAAGGCACAGATTTATTTAAAGCTATTTACTTCAACTTTCTATTTAAGTGCATTTACATTTGGCGGCGGCTATGTAATTATCCCACTTATGAAGAAGAAGTTTGTTGATGAGCTTAACTGGATAGACGAGGAGGAAATGCTCAACCTAACAGCAATAGCTCAGTCCTCACCAGGAGCTGTGGCGGTTAATGCATCTATTCTTTTAGGCTACAGAATAGCGGGACTAATTGGAGCTATCATCACTATTCTTGGTACTATTTTACCACCACTAATAATAATTTCGGTAATATCACTATTCTATACAGCGTTTAGAGATAATGTAGTTGTAAATGCTGTACTAAAGGGAATGCAGGCTGGTGTTGCGGCTGTTGTGTGTGATGTTGTACTTAATATGGGTGGAAGTATTATAAAATCAAGGGACATTATTTCAGTTTTGGTAATGATAGGAGCATTTATTGCAACCTTCTGCTTTAAGGTGAATGTAATGTATATAATCCTTGTCTGTGCTGTTATTGGTGCTGTAAAGGTTATTATACAGGGCAAAAAGGAAGAAAAGGAGGTTAAGGGAGAATGACAACATTAATACAACTCTTTTTTAGCTTTTTTCAGATAGGACTTTTTAGCGTAGGTGGCGGAATGGCGGCTATGCCACTTATTCAGGCTCAGGTTGTAGATTTACACGGATGGCTAACACTTACCGAGTTTACTGACCTAATTACAATCGCAGAGATGACACCAGGACCAATAGCTATAAATTCAGCTACTTTTGTAGGTACAAGAATAGCAGGGCTTCCTGGAGCTTTAATATCAACCTTTGGTTGTATTTTCCCTTCTTGTATCATAGTTTCATTCCTTGCGTTCATATATTTTAGGTTTAAAAACCTAAAGGTTATACAGGGTGTGCTATCTGGACTTCGCCCAGCCGTAGTTTCACTTATAGCAAATGCAGGAATAACAATATTCATTCTCTCTATATGGGGTGAGGGTGGCTTTACTCTTGACCCAAAGGCAATAAATATTATATCAGTAGTACTATTTTCAGCGGCAATATTTGTTCTCAGAAAGTTTAAGCTAAATCCTATTTATGTTATGCTTGGCTGTGGAGTAATAGGAGGGGCATTGTATCTATTTGTATAATATCACTTTATAATATATAAATAGAGTTAAGAGCTATGTTTATGAGATTATTTTTAGTCTCCGGCATAACTTTTAGCTCTTTTAATTTTGAATAATTGGAGTGGTTATCTAATTAATAGGTTTACAAGGCATAAAATAAAGGATAATACCCTATTATTTTTTAAAAAGAGATATGATATATGTTATTTTTACAAAAATTTAAAAAATGGTAATTTATATATTGACTTTTGGCAGTAAATGTAATAAAATACCTTATAACAGTTTTAACTTGTTAGAATAATGAAAAAATTTATGATATTTGGGGTTTTTTATTAGAAAATTTCTTAAAGAGATATTTTTGACATTGTTTGTGTTTTTTTTGACATTTTATAAGAGACAAACAAAGCTTAGGTATTATAATATGAAAAAATTTTTAAAGGGGTAACGATATGTTTAAAAAATTAAAGCTTAAATCCTATTTACTTTCGGTATTTTCAATGATAATAGTACTGTCTATTATTATTTCAATGACAGGTATTATTTCACTTGTTCGTACAGATAAGCTTACAAATGACCTTGTAGACAAATATCAGCTTGCGGACAAGACTATCACACAGTGCAGACTAGAAACAAATATAATTGCAAAATATATAAGAGAAATGAGCATTACAGAGGACTACGGAAGAAGAAAGGAGCTTTACGACATCTGTGAGGAGTCTGGTGCTGAAATTGTAAGATTAATAGATGTTCTATATTCTTCTTCAAATAGTGACCATTTTACAAAGTTTGTAAAGGAATATAATGATAGGTTTCTAGCATGGAAGGATTCTGCTCAAAATATAGCTAGAACAGCTCTTAATGGAAATTTGGAACAAGCTCGTGCTATGATTACAGATGAAAATGCAACTACACTTACAGATTTTATTAAATCTGCTAAAAATATTTCTGACGAGGCATATAGAGAAAAGGTAGAGGTAGAAAATAAATTACGCTTCCTATTTATTTTATCTATAGTTATAAATGCAGTAGTTCTTGCTATATCAATAGTGCTGTCTCTGTATCTTGCAATTTATACAACAAAGAAAGTAGTAGAGGCAACAAAGCTACTGGGTGAGTCAGTAGATAATCTAAGCAAGGGTGACACAAATACTATAATAGACTATGAGGCGGAAAATGAGTTTGGTGAGCTTGTAGGTAAGCTTAACTTCTCTACTGCAGAGCTACATAAGTATGTAAAGGCAATAGAAAATGAAATGGATAAATTTGCTACAGGTGACTTCTCAGAGGTAGACACAAGCGTAGAATTTATAGGCGATTTTGCAAGAATACAGGAAGCATTTGTCGACTTCCACGAGAAAATGGTAAACCTTATAACCGATTTACACATATCATCCGACCAAATAAACGCAAGCTCAGGTCAAGTTGCCGACAGCGCTCAGGCACTAGCATCTGGCGCTACTGAGCAGGCAAGCTCAATACAGGAGCTTTCAGATTCAATAGCTAATATATCAAATGAAATAACAAGTAACGCTGATAATGCAACAAAGGCTCAAGAGCTTGCAAGGGAAGCAAACGACGAGCTTGACGATACAAATAACAAAATGCTTGCAATGACAAGGGCTATGGACGAGATTACAGACAAGTCTCACGAGATAGGTAAGATTATAAAGACAATAGATGATATAGCTTTCCAAACTAATATACTAGCACTTAATGCAGCTGTAGAGGCAGCACGTGCTGGTGCGGCTGGTAAGGGCTTTAGCGTAGTTGCTGACGAGGTAAGAACTCTTGCTGGTAAATCAGCGGAGGCTGCAAAGAACACAACAGCTCTAATAGAGGGTACAATAAATGCGGTAAATAATGGAGCTAATATCTCAGTTGAAACTGCAAAATCACTTTCACAGGTTGCCGAGAACTCTCGCCGTGTAAATGATCTAATAGTACTAATTTCAGATGCCTCAGCTCTACAGGCTACAGAGGCTAAGCAAATAGCAATTGGTATTGATCAAATATCAGCAGTAGTTCAAACTAATAGCGCAAGCTCAGAAGAAAATGCGGCTGCAAGCTATGAGCTTTCATCTCAGGGTGCTGCGATTAACGAGCTACTTTCTCGCTTCAAAATAGACTAAGTCTTTTTTAAATTCACAATTATCTTAATATTGCTCATAAACGAAAATAGCTACTTCTTTTATTAAGGGGTAGCTGTTTTCGTATGCTTTTAGTGTAAGTATTGGGGGGAGCTTTACATATTGGCGTCTCTTGTGTTACAATGCTTTGTAGTAGATATTTGATTAAATCATAGGAGCAAAAATAATGATAGAAATAAAGGATAATTTATACATACTAAATACACTACACACAAGCTATGCTTTTCGTGTAATGGAGACTGGACAGCTTGAGCATCTATATTATGGAAAGAGAGTTCATATTAATTCTTGTGATACTCTTATAGAAAAAAATAAATTTGCTCCACCGAATACCTGCGTTTATACTAATGAAAATACAGACTTTTCATTAGAAAATATAAGCCTTGAGACCTCGGCATACGGCAAGGGAGATATAAGAGAGCCAATGGTTGAGGTTATTTGCAAAGATGGAAGTAGTACGCTTGATTTTGTCTTTGAGTCGGCAGAGCTTACAAGGGGCAAGGATAAAATATCTCTTTTACCAAGCTCCTATGATGAAAATAATGAGACAGACCACCTAGTAATTAGATTAAGAGATAAAAACGAGGGCTTTTTGCTGGAGCTTCACTACTATGTATTTGAGGATGATGATGTAATTACAAGGAGAAGTATATTTATTAATTCTAGTAGGGACTCAGTCGAGCTAACTAGACTTTTGAGCTATCAGATAGATATGGCTAAGGTTGGCTATATAGTCACCACATTTAATGGTAGCTGGGCTAACGAAATGAACAAAAATGATACAGTTATATCCTCAGGCAAGCTTATTAATTCCTCATTTACGGGCAATTCCTCAAACCGCTCAAATCCATTTTTTATGCTAAGTGAGCCTAATACAACAGAAAAATCTGGAGCTTGCTATGGCTTTAACCTAGTATATAGTGGAAATCACTACTCAGCTATAGAAGTAGGAAGCTATAATACCACTCGTATTTGTGGCGGAATAAATCCAAGAGGGTTTAAATTTACTCTAGCACCAAACGAGCAGCTTGAAAGTCCAGAGGCTGTAATTAGCTTTTCGGATAGTGGCTTTACTACACTCAGTCATAATTTCCACAGCTTTGTAAGAGAGCATATTGTGCGTGGAGAATGGAAGTATAGGGAAAGACCGATACTTATAAATAGCTGGGAGGCAAGCTATTTTGATATAGATGAGGAAAAGCTATTAGAGCTTGGAAAAAAGGCAGGCTCAGTAGGAATAGAGCTTCTTGTTATGGACGATGGTTGGTTTGGTAACAGAAATAGTGATAAAAGCAGTTTAGGGGATTGGGTAGCTAATAAAAGTAAGCTCCCTAGTGGAGTAAAGGGACTTGCAGATAAGATAAACTTACTTGGACTTGACTTTGGAATATGGGTTGAGCCAGAGATGATAAACGAGGACAGCGAATTATACAGAAGTCATCCAGATTGGGCAATAGCAATACCTAATAAAAATCACTCGGAGGGTCGTTTCCAGCGTATACTAGATTTTTGCAATCCAAAGGTGGTAAGCTATATTATAGAAAAAATGACTGAGCTACTTTCTAGTGCAAATATTTCCTATGTAAAGTGGGATATGAACCGCAATTTTTCCGACTACTATTCGCCATATCTAAAGCCAGAGCGTCAAGGAGAGTGTGCGCATCGTTATATAATGGGACTATATAAGGTTATGGAGACATTAACTAGAAGCTTTCCACACATTCTATTTGAGGGCTGTGCATCTGGTGGTAATAGGTTTGACCTCGGTACACTCTGCTACTTCCCTCAGATATGGGCAAGTGATAATACAGATGCTCTGTGTAGATTAAATATACAAAATGGCTATTCCTATGCTTATCCGCTTTCTACCTACACAAATCACGTATCAGTATGCCCAAATCATCAAACAGGCAGAACAATACCACTAAGCACAAGGTTTACAGTTGCCACCTTTGGATTGCTTGGTTATGAATGTAATCTTTGTGAAATGACAGACAAAGAGCTAGAAAAAATTAGAGAGCAAGTTGTTCTATACAAAAAGATAAGAAAAGCATTACAGTTTGGCGACTTTTATAGGGATAGGGTTAATGAGGAATATAGTTGGGCAATCACCTCAAAAGACGGAAGCTTATCACTAGGAATGCTTATGGAGTTAATTTCAAAGCCTAATAAGGCGGATAGAATATATTATGCTAAGGGCTTAGTCGAGGATAGACTGTATAATTTTGCAGAGCTTGGAACAGATGAAAATAATTATACAGCCTATGGAGATAGCCTTATGTACTGCGGAGTAAGACCAAGAGAAGTAGAAATCACTAGCGAAGAAAGATATTCTGATTTTACCTCTCACCTATACTTTATGTGGCAGAATAGCATAGAAGACTAAAAAAATCCTCATCTAAATTTATTTTAGGTGAGGATAAGCTTTTTTATGTTCTAACTGTAAGCTTTAATATATCTGTGCCTTGCGAAAATTTTTTTTGATAGACATCCGTACATTTATTAAAGAGGCGAAAGGCTTTTTTTGCTGAACAGACATCGTTATATACCTTCCAACAGCCTACACATTTACTATTTTGACCTTTATTTTCGATAAAACCCTTAATATCATCTAGTGGATAGCCCAAAAAAACGCCTATTTCGTGAGGAAAATCCTTCTTATTTAGGTGTTTTCTCAGAGTTTTTAGGCAGGAATCTATATCAAACTCCTTGTAATTATATTTCCCCAAAAATTCTCTTATACATTCTTGATTTAGAATATTTTGTAGGAGTGCCTTTCTGTAAACGAGTATCAAAGCGGAATTATTTTGAATTTTTAGTATTGTCAAAAATACACCCTTGTCATTTAAAAGCAAATTTTGACTATTAACTGTATTGTATAGCTCTTTTTTTGAGGTAAATTTATAGTGAAATAGACTGCTTGTTTTCAGTCCTGCAAGCGTGGGGGCACAGTAATCTACTATTTGTTTAGACACAGAAAATTCCTCCTTATTATTATGTATGCTCCTCTAGTATTTCTTTTAGTGCGTTTAGAGAGCTTGTATGTGAACGCACAATTTCAATATCCTTGCTTGGCAGTACTGATATTGCCTGACGAACCATTTTGTGTGAAACGGTATTTGTAAATAGTATAAGTAAATCTGGTGAGCCTAGCTGATTTTTAATTCCGTTTATTTGAGTAAACACCTTTGCCCTACATTTGTAATTTTTACATAAATCCTTATACTGACGGACCATACAGTCATGTCCGCCGACTATTGCGATACTCATAAATAACCTCCTGACTATATAGTTAGTCAAAGCTAACTATATGAAAAATTTTTAGCGCCCACAATAGAGCGCTAGCTTATTAATTTGGTTAGCATTAACTAACTTTTTTCTAAGTGTATCAATTTTTCTTTTCTTTGTCAATAGTTTTTTTTTATTTCTCAAAGAAAATTTTTATTTATGTTTATTTTATTATATAGTGGGTATATATTGGTAATTTTTTCTGTTGACATAGGTTTTATGATTATTTATAATGAAACTAAGTCGAATGACGAATGACAAATTGACTAAAAAGGATAGTTATATGAAATTTTAGTAGGGATAATTAGAAAATTAAACTTATTAGAAATATTATTTTAATTTTGCTACTAATAAAGATATTATAAATATAACAACAGAAAGGAAGTAAATATGCATTTTAAAAAGATATTGGGAGCATTACTTGCTATAGCTATTATGGCAAATTCAGCGCTTACTCCTGCTTATGCGGCTTTGCCGATAGGTGGAAGTAATATAAGCTCAGAAATTACAGGAGAATCCGAAGCTCCTCAAAAGAATGAAGATGATAAGGGAACTCCAGAGACAGAAATACCTCAAGAAAACGAGGATAATAAGACCACTCCAGAGACAGAAATACCTCAAGAAAACGAGGATAATAAGATCACTCCAGAGACAGAAATACCTCAAGAAAACGACGAGGAAAAGGAAACTACTCCAGAGACCGAAGAGGGAGAGATTATAGACGCTACTCCTCTTAATGAGGCGATAAAGTCAGAGATTATTGAGGCTATGAAGCTAACAGAGCCTATTGTAAACTCATCTAGCTCTACTGAGGTAACAGCTAATGGCAATGTTATACAAACCTATACAGTTGATGGCAAGGAGCATAAAATATACTGGGCGCAGGGAATAACTCCTCCACAGATGCTTTCTGACGGTGAGGAGTTGGGTAGTGTAGAACACTTAGAAAACACCAAAGGCTTTTTTGAAAAATCGGTTGATGTAGGAAATGTAGAAACTTTTACTACATATCAGGCACCGTTTGAAAGAAATAGTGGTTACTATGACCTAAATAAGAACTTTACTAGAGCTACAAATGAAGCCCCACTATGCTACCTAGGTACAGCATCGAACCTTATTTTTTGGTGGCTAGACCAAAATAGTGAACTTATATCAAAGTATCAAACATTACTATATGAGGGTAATGGTAAAAACTTTGGACAACATCCTGATTTAGTCGATATTTTTGACAAAAAAAATTGGGAGCTTTTGAGCAATAGCTCGACTGCACCTATTAATTCAGATGGAAAACACCTTAGACAGGAGCTAGGTGTAACTCGCCTTGTTACAAATGTGCTTAACAAATATTATACTAAATATAAAGGTAATGGTATTTCTAATGAGGCAGGACAGGCATCTGGGTATTTTTCAAACCTTGTAATTGATTACTTTATTAATGGCTATCAGGCTATAAAGGATGCCACAAATGATAGCTTAAATCACCCTGATAAATTCTATCCAGATAAGAACTCCACAGGTGGATATTTCTACCCTATCTTTGGTACAAAATCCCTTGTTGAGGTATATAAGGGAAGCTCTTATGAGACAGCTAGTAACAATTTCAAGACAGCTATTCTAGATGGCAAGGGAATGGCTCTATCCTATAGCATAAATAAGGGCGGACACGAAATAACAGTTTGGGGTGCTGAATATGACGAAAATGATAAGCTGACAAGGGTATATATTGCAGATACTGACGATATAGACTCAACCGTAAAACACCTAAACACTACTGAGGAAACCACCTACCGTGCTATTCATGGCTTTAATACAAATAATGTTAATGGTACGCTAAAGCTAACAACTAGTAATAGTCCAAATGCTGGAGCACCTCTTATAGAGTTTATAACATTTGATTTAGCACAAGATGAATTTCAAAGAAAGCTAAATAGTCTTGCTTCTCCAGATGAGCCAACAATAAAGGCACAGCCAGTAGGAAATACCTATGCAGTTGGTGCAACACCAGCAGAGCTAGTTATTAAGGCATCAGCAACAGAAAGTGATTATATTTCCTATCAGTGGTACATGAGTAGCGAAAATAAAAAGGATGAATTAATAGCTGGTGCTACAAGGAGTACATACTCTCCTAAAATAGTAGTAGCAGGTAAAACTGAGTACTACTGTATTGTAACAAATAATAAAAATGGTAAGACAGCTCAGACTAAGTCAGAAGTAGCCGTTATAGAGGGACTAGAAAACGTTGAAATTGTAAACGCAGAAACACCAAAGATAGGCTTTGATACAAGTACTGTATTCTACTCAGCAGGAAGTCTTATAGAGCCACTTGAGGCAAAGGCAAGCGTTACAGATGGCGGAGAGCTTCATTACCAGTGGTACAGTGCTAATGATAATACTGCAGTCGGCGTAAAAATAGATGGCGCTACAGCCTCTACATATACGCCTGTTCACACAAATCCTGGCAAATATTATTATTTCTGTGAGGTAACAAATGAAAATAATGGGCATAACATAACAGGTCAAAGAAAGGCTACAGCAAAACCTAACTTCTCTAAGAAAATAGAGATTGTGGATAAGTCACAAGAAAATAAGATTAATATAACTAGTACAATCTTAAATGATGCAACCTATAAGCCAAATGAGACAGCACAGCCACTTTCTGTTGAGGCAAGAAAGCTTAGTGATTCAGTATTATCATATCAGTGGTACGTTTCAGATACTATCGACGGCGAGTATAAAAAACTTGATAATGGTGAGCCAAGCTTTATACCTCCAACTAATGAAATAGGTGAAAAATACTATTATTGTTTAATTGTGGCAAGAAAATGGATTGCTAGTGACAAGACAATAATAACTACTGTACCTACAGAAAAAGTAAAAATTACTGTCAAAAATCCTACTGATATAGTTATATCTACACAGCCGCAGGGTGCAGAATACCTTGTAAATGATACCGCTACCGAGCTTAGCATTGTGGCACAAGGACAAGAGCCAATAAAATATGAGTGGTATGTGACAGAGGATAAGACTAAAGACGGACAAAAGCTATCAGAGGAAATTACAGTAAAACCAGATACTATAAAAGCAGGAACTTATTATTATTACTGCATAGTGTCCGATAGCACAGGAAGCATTAAATCAGATTTTGCCGAAATAGTAGTAAAGGAGCAAGTATTAATAAAAGCTCCAACAATAACAGAGAATCCAAAGAGTGCAGAGTATATAAAAAATACTGTTGCAAGTCCACTAAGTTTAGTAGCAAAGTCAAATGATAGTGGCGTTCTTTCCTATCAGTGGTACAAGTCAGATACTAATGACTATAATGGTGTACTTATTGAAAACGCTACTGAAAGCACATATACACCAGCTACAAGCACAGTAGGCACAAGCTATTATTATTGTGTAGTTACAAATACAAACGACAACGCAACCGACACAAAGAGTGTGTCAGTAAATTCAGAGATTGCATCAGTAAAGATAAATAAACTAACTCCTACAATTAGTGTAAATATTGATAGCGTAACCGATGATAACCTAAATAGAAAGGCAATACTTACAGTAAGGGTAGAGGGAGCTGAATTACCAACTGGCTCAGTTACTGCTTATGACGGACAAAAGGATATAGTATCAGCAGAGCTAAAGGATGGACTTGCTAGCCTTACACTAACTGGACTAGAAGAAAAGGAATACAAGCTAGAAATTAGATACAGCGGAAATGATAGCTATAATAATGACAGTATAGAGTTTATATTTAATCCATCAAAACAAAATCAAGACGAATTTAGGTTAAGTCCAATAGGAAAAAAGACATACGGTGATGATGAATTTAATTTGAGTGTAGTGGGTGAAAAGGGTAGTGGCAAGCTAGTATTTACAAGCTCGGACCCTACTGTTATAAGTATATCTAATAACAAGGCTACTATTCTAAAGGCTGGAAATGCTACAATTACAGCTACAAAGTATGGAGACGACAGCTATAACGAGGCTATACATACCGAAAATGTCACAGTAGATAAAAAAGCGGTTACAGTCAAAGCCTCTGACCTAAAAATGTACTCAACAGATAAGGAAAAGCCAGCACTAATAAAGGACGATATACTAACCTATGATGGCTTTATAAATGATGCAGATATACTAGAATTTAAGGAGCTTATTGAGCTTAAATATGATAAATATGATATACTAGTATCAGCAAAATTAAGTGATAAGTATGAGCCTACATTCATTAAAGGAAAGCTAACAGTAATAGAGCCAAATGAGAATATAGCACCTACAGAAAAGCTAGATACAGAAAAGAAAGAGCCAGCTATAGCTATTGATAGCGAAGTAAAGCTAGAAAATAACATTAGCAAGGAAGATGTAAAACTTGTAATATATGAAAATATCTCTACTGAGGATAGTGAAAAGCTTGATACTGAGGTAAAAAATTTGTCTCAGGAGGATAAAAATATTCTTAATGCTAATCACAAGGCGTATGAGATACATCTAGCTAAGGAATATACACCTGTAAAAATTGAAAGTGGCAAGGTAAAGGTATTTTTGCCATATCCAAGCGGAGTTGATAGTACTTACAAGATTATTCTAAAGCATTACAAGGATAATAATCTTATTGATGTTGATGCTCTACAAAAGTTAGCTAATGGAGTAAGCTTTGAGACTGACTCATTCAGCCCATTCATTATGGGTTGGGAAAAGCCAGTAGCACCTACACCAACACCTACACCAACACCAACACCTACACCAGACAACATACCAAGCTATGAGCCTGACGAGAGATTTGTTAGAGCTGATAAGCTAGAGGAGAGAATTAAGTCGGCGAAGAAAGGCGAGATAGTACGAGCTAAGGTAGCTGATGATGATATTATTACTTATGACATAATGAGAGCATTAGCTGACGGTGGAGTAAGACTAGTTATTGAGCATAATGGCAAGGAGTACGAGGTTACAAACGAAAATATGAGCCGAGTACCAGGAATGTATGTGTTTATGACAGTAAGCGTGTTTACTCAGTATGCTAAGGAATATAAGACAGTAGCAGAAACAGATAAGACACCTGTAATAAACCCCAATAAATATCCAACAATAAACAATGTTGACACAAAGCCAACAGAGGAAAAGACAGAAAAGCCAAAGGATAAAGAGGAAACAAAGCCAGCTGAAAAAGATGAGGTAAAAGAGGATACTAAGAAAGAGAGTAATGAAGACACCACGGAGGAGCTAAAGGAAGATACCTCCAAGGAAGAAAAGCCAAGCACCTCAGAAACAGTAACAAAGCCTACAGAGCAAAAGAAGTCCAACATAGGCTTAATAGTAGCAATAGTAATAGCTGTTATTGCGGTTGCGGGCATAGGTGTAATTCTTTATCTAGGCAGAAGAAAAGATTAATGATTTAATCATAAAAGTATACTATGATGAGAAACAAAAAATTACGATTTCACATACGTTATGTATATAGAAATGAACTAAGCTGAATACATTTCTATAAACTTATTTTTGCAAAAAATTAGAGCAGACTCTCAATTGAGAATCTGCTCTTTTTTTATAGCTATATATTAAATTTTAAAGAATAATACATATAAGGCCGCTGCAGCCCTCGTTTATTATGCGTTCAATAGTTTCCTGAATTTTGATGCGTGCATCCTGAGGCATACGGTATAGCTTATTGTGCAAGCCCTCATTTACAAGCTCGTGTAAGCTCTTTCCAAAGATATTGCTCTCCCATATTTTTTCTGGTGTATCCTCAAATTCTTGCAACAAATAATGCACAAGCTCCTCAGACTGCTTTTCGCTGCCCAATACAGCGTATAGAAAACTTATATGAATGACGAATGACGAATTACGAATGACGACCGCCGAGCCGGCGGTGGCAGAGAGCTTCGTTCAATGACGAATTGTAGTCGCTTCGCTAACGCTCGCTCTAGAGTTGAGAGTGGAGAGTGGAGAGTGGAGAGTGGAGAGTGGGTTCGCTGTCACTCACAATGACGACCGCCGAGCCGGCGGTGGCAGAGAGCTTCGCTCAATGGCGAATTGGGTTCGCTTCGCTAACGCTCGCTCTAGAGTTGAGAGTGGGTTCGCTGTCGCTCACAATGACGACCGCCGAGCTTCGTTCAATAGCGAATTACGGTCGCTATCGCTCTAGAGTTGAGAGTGAACTTTAATATGGAATATTAATATAAAAGGTGGTATAATAAAAAAAATTATATTAAGGAGAATGAATATGCAGGAGTTAAAATTAAAGCGTGTATACCGTCACTTTAAGGGAGACTATTACCTTGTAGAGGACGAGGCATTTGATTCAGAGACAGGAAAGCCTTATGTTATATACAGAAAGCTATATGATGATGGAAGCCTTTGGATTCGTCCAAAAGAAATGTTTCTGAGTGAGGTAGATAGAGAAAAATATCCAGATTGTACTCAAAAATATAGATTTGAGCTTGTAGATATTAAAAGTAAGGCTGGACATTAAATATAAGCTTTAGTTAATAAAATATTAGTGGTCTGTACTAAAAAATGTACAGACCATTCTATTTTCCCCATACCCACCCTTAATATAGTTGCTGATACTGCGGTAATAAAAGTAGTAAATAACAGTTCCGCTATAACCTTGACGGGCAGAAAAGTAAAAGGGAATTGAACCCCTGCACAGGCCCACTATGCACCAATACGAGCAGTATTTTGCCCTACTGCATAGGCTTAGTATCCACTCAACTATATATATAAACCATATTTTATTAAAGCTCAACTGTCCAGTTTACAGACTGAATTTCCATATCTAGCTTACGAAGCTCAAGAGATAGCTTATCATTAGCTTTTCTAAGCTCTGCAACGTCAACTGTACTGTAAATTTTAACCTCCATACGAGAGCCACGCATAACAGTATTGCTAGCCGTGTTAAGTAGACTATTTAGTATGGATATACGCTGACTTAAAACCTCACGACGAGCAAGCATTGCGGTTATTGACTCTCCATTGTGTTCTGTATTGGCATTTCTAAGGTTAATCTTAGTAATAAGTTCCTCAAGCTGATTAGAAATGCTTTCTAGCTCAGTAATTAGTGCTTTTGGGTCTTCAGATGGAGCCTCGCCCTCCTGTACTCTGGCATTGAGAGTAAGTCTCTCTCTTAGTAGCTCCATACGATTTTGTAAATCCTTTCTTAGTATAAGTGCTTCTGCAAGCTTCATATATATCCCTCCTAAATATTTTTATGATACCACATTTTAACATAAATTAGCATATTTTTCAACATATATAGATTTTTTATTCTGAGATTGATAACCCTTCTAGCATTGAATTTAGGTACCAAATAATAATACCAACATAGGGGGTCTTATTATCTGTTTCATTTTGAAATTCGTCTAAAAGGCTTTGACAGTATGTAGAAAGTGAATTTATATCTATATATTCCATATCAGCTATTATAGTGTCAAGAACAGCCTTTCGTTCAGAAACTAATGGGGAGCCTTTAGAATTTAAATTTAATATTTCCTGTAAATCATATTTAACATCAGGGTCATCTGACTCAATTTCACCATATAGTGTATAGTATATTGATGTTAAAGTTTCAGCCTTTGTAGGGTTGATTTTAAGAAATACGTCGTTTTTCTTATGAGCATCACACGTTAAATCACAGAATTTATGATTTTTACACGAACTTGCCCTATTGCCGTTACAGACAGCCACAAGATTTAAGTAATCTAAACCTTGTTCGACGTCGGTGGCGTCGTTGGGAATTTGTGGTAATATGTGTTCAATTGTGATAGGACAGATATTAATATCTACATCATCTCGTGGAATTTTACACATACAATAGGCACATAAACCACCTTGCTCCGAAACTAAGATTTTTTTAAGCTTTTTTTTAGATGATGGGCTTAGAGTTTTATAAGCTTCATTAGGAGAAAGACCCTTTTTCTTTGCCTCTAATCTTTTCTTCTTTAGCTCAAAAGGTTCATTCCCTTTGTGTATATAAATCATTTTTTTCCACCTCTAATACGCTCCAAACGTAGCTTGGTTCTACACGACGCAATTTCTGGGTCATGAAAAGAACGAAGTTCATCGAGTATGTTAAGTATTTCTTCTGCTCCATCAAAATCTCTATTTTCAAGTCTTTTATAGAATTGATTAAATAAATCTACAATTTTTTTAGGTCTCTCATTTGTTTCCATAATTTCCCTTAAAACAGAGTTAACATCCTTACCATAGGTTTGACTGCTTGGGCTAATAGGAGCCATATCCTTTAAAATTATTAAGCTTTCCTCTTTAACTGAATTTATGACAGCGGGAGCGTGAGAGGTTACAATAAACTGAACTCTAGGAAATACCTTAGTTAATTCTTCTAGTATACATTGTTGCCATGCTGGATGCAGATGTAAATCTATTTCGTCTATTAATACGACACCGTCTGTTTTTGTAAGAACCTCATCTAAAAGCTGAGGATTTAGAACAGCCATTCTGTATGCAATATCCGCTACTATACTTATAATCTCCTTAAAGCCGTCACTAAATAGACTAAGAGGAAGATGAACACATTGGTTGTTATTATCCTCGTAGGATACCTCTAGCTCATTTATGTCAAGGCTATAGTTAATTTTTATATTTTTATATCCAGTAAAGGAGGCAAGACAGTCTTCCATTGCATGATAAACTGTGTCTAGTTCAGGTAAGTCATCAAATCCCTTTTCTTGACGCTGATATTTTTGAATTGTCATTTTTTTAAACCAATTCATCATTAATTTTATATTAGCTGTTCCGTCAAGACAGTTTATATATCCATTTGTTCTAGTGTTAGTTAAAAAGGCATTATTGCTTTTTTCCTTGTGATAGTCCCAAAGGCGTCCTGTTCCATAATATGCAATTATAGGCAGTATAAGTGATGTATCTCCATTTTGTAATTGCTTTTGGTAATTGTCAGAGATGTTTGTTAATTCCTTTGCTCCAGTGATGGTCGTACTACCTTTTTCACTGTTTAGTGTTCTCTCCCATGTAACATCTTTATCATTTATGCTTCCGCTAGCTAAAATAGAGATTGGATATTGAGCCTCTACATCAATGTTTGAGCCAACGCTAAAGCGTTTTCTGTGAGCGTCAGATTTTTTTAGCCCATATCTATTTACTCCGTTTAAGGAGAGAAATATTGTTCCGATGGCAACAGATGTGGCTTCTAGTATTGTAGTTTTTCCTGAACCGTTAATACCCACGATTACTGAACATTTATTATTAAAATCTAATTCTAGATTTTCAAAAATACGATAATTATGAAGCTCTAATTTTTTTATATACATAGTATGCCACCTTTACATTATTACAGAAATTTATTTAATAATATCTCAATTATATCATAGCCATATTTTTTATTCAATAATACTAAGAAAATAGTTTTATACTTAGAGGGGGGATATATAGTATAATTTTTTTGTGCAAAATTCTTAATTATAATAATATCCATTGGCTTAATAATATAGGTATACTTGTAAGAAGAAAGATAACTATAGTCTATCTCAATTTACAGTCGAGGAGTATTTGTTCAATAGGCTCCCATATCATAAGTGACGGATTTTCCTCATAGTATTTACATTTTCTGTATTGCTGTAGTACAAGTCCATTTTCTTTATTTTTCTTCATAATATCTTTTGCACGATCTATAGCCTGATTAACATCAGATATTGTCAGAGTAGAAAGGCAACGCTTAAAATTACTCTCGTGCTTCTACTCATCCATATTTGCAAATCTTTCACCATAAGCACTGTTAATTAGCTTAAGATAGTTTTTGCGATGTGCAAGGCAAGTATTACAGTTAGTTTTATGCAAAAGTATCCATAATTCAAAGGTTAGATTGGTGTATCCCAATTTATAGGTAACATCTTTTCCAAGTTTTTCGGCTTTGCTCATACTGTCAATGGTTTCTCTAAATTCCTTTGTATGAATAGGCTCGTTGCTTTCATAATCAGTAATATGATAAATTACTACCTTACTAGTAATAGTCAATTTCTTTACTCTCTTTAGGGGATTTTTTTCTACAGGACAATCAAAAGAAACCTTACACTCAGCCTCATCGGTTTGATTAATAGTATCTTCTAGCCATTTTAGATACCACTGTTCAGTCTCACCCTCAACGCTGAAATAATATTTTCTTGTCGGTTTTCTTAAAGGCATAGCTATATCTCCTCCCCGTCATTAAGAAGTTGTTCAAAAACAGGAGTAAAGTCAATTTCTTTAATAGCACCATATTTATCAATAAAATAATTTTTCATATAGTCCTCGTTTCCTCGCACACCGTTCTTGCCTGAAGTTCGAAAGTCTGATAGTGAGTATAGAGTACTGTAATGGGTTTCGTCATCACGATCTACGAATTTTATTTCATCTCGTCTGAAAATGTTAGAGTTTAGAAAGATAGGGTTATGTGTATTAAATATGAGCTGTGCATGGTTTATATTAATTTCATCATTATGAAAAATATTTACTATGCTCATTAGTGCCATTGGGTGTATAGATGCATCAAACTCATCAATTACAAGAGTTCCACCTGTCTGCATTGCACGAATGATAAGTGGAAATAGATGTATAAAGCGTATTGTTCCATAGGATTCAAAAAGCTCCGCATTTAATGCAATATCATTTCTAGTCTTAATATTCTTCAAAATTGAGCATAGCTTGGGCTCAGAATTATCTTCTCCAACTACATATCCCACAGCATTTGAATTTATTCCGAATAGCTTTGCTGCCTCATTTGTAGTTTTCTCGATGTATACAGTTTTCTTTTGAGGGTCAGCAAATTTTTTTATCAGTTGCATGGAGTTTGCGTGGTATATTACCATAAACTTGTCTTTAAACCAATCATAGATTAGCTTTACTAGCTTTTGTGAGTAAATTAGCTTAAATCCGTTGGTTAAAAATAGTTCGTCATCAACTAAGCTATTTTTTGAAAATTCGATGGCACTATTATTGTTTTTTTCTGTTGATTCAAATAAATAGTCCTTAAGTATGCTTATGTTACCGAGTTTTAGCTCATTTCCTCGTGAAAAAATTTCATTACCATTTACTGAAAGTTCCTCTAAAAGAATTTTTCTCTTATAGTCCTCATCAAGAAATGTACCAAGGTCTATTTTGATTAGATATTTTATCAATAACCCAGCTTCAATAAATTCTATTGAAAATGTTACTGGCTGTGGTGTTTGCAGTTCTTTATTCGGTATAAGCTCAAGTAATGCGACAGCATCGTTAGGTAAGGAGTGTTCATCATAGTTTCTAATATTTCCTCTTAGTACGATAGCTCTCATAACATCCATAGCACCGATAATATTTGTTTTTCCTGTGGCGTTTGGCCCATATATAACAGATGAGGCTAGGGCTTTTATTTTCTTGCCTTTTATATTTTCTTTCAAAAGGCTATAGTCAAGACCTTTTTGTTTAGGAGCAGGTATTAGTGTAAATATAGCCTCCTCCACAAATGATTTATAGTTTTGAGTTCTAAATTCTAATAGCATAATACATCCTCCATTCTGCAATAATTATGCAAAATCATATTATAATTATACTTATATTATATCTAAAAGTCAATTTTAATATTCAGTTTTACATAAATCTTGTAAAATAGAAATGTTTTTCATAAGGAATTTACAAAAGCCTTTTCTCCGGAGTAAATAATTATCCTTTTCTTTACTCTTCTTTTTCTATGATTAATACCAAATAGGAAAAATTACGATATGTGAAAATAGGAAAATTTGCATATAAAAGGCTAGTACAAGAGCTTTCTGTACAAAATTAATAGTATTTTTTTATATAACAATACTAATTGTCAAATAAGTACAAATGATGTATAATTAACAAACCATCTTGTAGAGTGACTATTATCTACATGATTATTTATTTTCTTAAAGAAAAGAGGAGATTTTGTGAAAAAAAGAATGTTTGAAAAATCAATATCATTTGTATTGAGTGTTGTGATGATGATAGGCATTTGTCTGCCATTTTCAGCTACAGCAATAGCAGATGATAGCACAAAGGAAATCCAAATTGTTTCAATTAACGATTTCCACGGTTCACTTGCCGAGGAGGCAGGAGAAAAAGGTAAAAACCTTGGAATGGCAAAAATTGTAGGTCAGATAAAGAAGTATAGGTCAGAAAATCCTAATACAATAGTTGTTTCAGCGGGAGATAACTACCAAGGAAGTGCTATGTCAAACCTAACCTATGGTGTGCCAGTATCAGAAATGCTTAAACAGATGGGCGTTGTTGCATCCGCTGTAGGTAACCACGAATTTGACTGGGGTATTGAAAGAACTCAGCAGTGGGAAAAGGACGGAGGCTTTAAGTTCGTTGCCGCTAATATTGTAGACAAAAAGAGCGGTGAGCCAGTTACATGGGCAGAGCCTTATGTAATTGAGGAGATTGACGGAGTAAAGGTTGCATTTATCGGTATCACTACACCACAAACAGCCTTTCAAACAGCTGTAGAAAACGTAAAGGACTATGAGTTTAAGGATGTAAAGCAGACAGCAGAAAAGTATGTAAAGGAAATCCGTGATGGAAAGCTTGCTGACGTAGTAATTGCTCTTACTCACATTGGTTCAAATCAAGACAGAGAGTCAAAGGAAGTAGGCGGAGAGATATTAGAGTACGGTCTACAAAATATAGATGGACTAGATGCTATAATAAGCGGACACTCACACCAAACAGTTGCTGGTGAGATTGAGGGTATGCCTATAGTACAAGCCTATAAATACGGAAGATGTATAGGTAGATTAAATATTACACTAAATGAAAAAAATGAGGTTTTGAAGGTTGTACCAACAGTTGACGCTGTGTACAATACAAAATCAGAAATTATAGAGGACCCAACAACAAAGGCAAGCTTTGATAAATTCTCGGAGGAGCTAAATCCTATAATGTCAGAGGTTGTTGGTAAAACAGATATAGAGCTAACACACGATAGAAAAAACCCTGACTCCTATGTATCAGTTTTGGGTTACCTAATTAGTGATATTATCAGAAAAGATGTAGATGCACAAATAGGTGTTGTAAACTCAGGCGGTGTTCGTGTAAATATTCCAAAGGGTGATATTACAATGGGAAAAATGTACGAGGTACTACCATTTGATAACACAATTATAAAGACAACTCTTACTGGTGAACAGCTAAAGAGAGTGCTTAATAACGGAATAGCAAACGAGAGCATTGGCTGGGTAGAGACAGCAGGCGTACAAGTAGAAATAGATCTATCAAAGCCATTCGGTGATAGAATAAATAACATTTACCTAGAGAATGGCGAAAAGGTAGAGATGGATAAGGAGTACACAGTCGCAACTATTGACTTTATATTTGACGGAGGAGATAAGTACGATTTTTCTGGTGCAAAGGATACAGTAAATACATACGTTCCTATGCGTGATGTTGTAGTTGACTATCTAAAGAGTAGCGGTAACATAAACTTTGAGTTTAAACAGCCACTAGTACAAGGAACAATTACACCAGTAGCAAAGGAAGAACCAAAGCCAGAGAAAAAGGAAGAGCCTAAAGAGGAAGTAAAGGAAGAGCCAAAGCAAGAGGAAACAAAGGCAGATACACAAGCTATAGAGAATACAACTACACAGGTAGAAAAGTCCAACAGTACAATGATAATTGTTATTATACTTATTGTTCTTGCTATAGGTGTAATTGTAGTACTATATCTAAATAAAAAGAAGCAAAACAAAAATCAGTAATTAATTAATTTAAGAAATTAAATTTAGAAAAATAATTTATTAGACCTATCCTAAAGAGGGTAGGTCTATTTTTGGATAAGGAATGATTATGGAAAAGGATAGAAAGAATAAACAGAGAGAATGGCTATTTATTATTCTAGTATGTATAGCCATATTAGTGATAGCTGTAGTCGGAGATAGCTTATTTCCAAATATTGTTTTTAAGGATAGAAGTCTTAATGCTACATACGCAAGGGTTCTTGATATAGTGTTTGACAATACTGATGAAATAGCGTCTTCTACTGAAAATGAATATAAGTATCAAGAATTTCAGATAGAAATAACATTGGGAAGTCACAAGGGCGAAAAATATTGGATGCGTAATTCACTTGAAAGCTTTGACGTATATAATATAATACTCAGCGAGGGTGATAGGATACTAGTAGCTATTGATGAGGATAGTAGTGGTAGCATAGTAAATCTACATATATACGATAGGCAAAGGGACAGACAGCTAATTATATTGCTAGCTATATTCATACTTGGAGTAATATTAATAGGTGGTAAGCAGGGCTTAAAGGCTATACTCACTCTTGTATTTTCGATAGTGATAATAGTTAAGTGTCTACTTCCTATGATACTATATGGCTATAATCCTTTGCTTGTTGCTATAGGACTATTATTTATAATTATATGTGTTACTCTATCCGTGATAGGTGGCTTTAGTCTCAAGACTCTTTGTGCTATTCTTGGCACAACAGGAGGAGTAATAATAGCTGGGATAATCTCTCTAGCTGTTGGCAAGAGTGTAGAGATAACGGGACTTGCAAACGACAGCACACAACAGCTAGTGTATTTATTAGACTATCCTAATATAGATTTTCAAGGAGTGCTATTTGCAAGTATACTTATAGGCTCAATGGGTGCGATAATGGATGTAAGCATATCTATTGCCTCATCTATGTATGAAATAGTGTCGCTACAACCAAACATAGAAAAAAAGGTGCTTATGAAAAGCGGAATGAACATAGGCAGGGATATAATGGGCTCTATGTCAAATACCCTTATTCTAGCATACACAGGTAGCTCGTGCGAGCTTATGCTTCTTTTTATGGCGTCAGGCACAAAGCTTCGTGAAATAGTTAATCTCGACCTTGTAGCAAGCGAAATAATAAGAGCCATAGGCGGAAGTATAGGCTTAACTCTTACCATACCAATAACAGTGCTACTTTCAACCTTTATCTATAAAAGTAAAAAGAGGGTATAACTATAGTTTATCTCAAACTACAGTTGAGGAGATTAGAAAAAGTGATAAAATAAAATGCAATGAATTTTTGTAAATTCATTGCATTTTATTTAAGTATTAAATCCTATAATGCTAAGTAATTTAGGTAGGTTGCTACCTAGGTTATCAAATAGTTCTGGAAAGTCGGTAGCAAAATCTTTAGAATTATTAAGTGCATTTGAAATATTTGGATAGTAAAATTTTGTAAATGTATTTTTAGATATTGATTTTTTATGATGAGCACGTTCTGAAACCTGGAAGCTTACAAGTGTGTGTTTATTGGAAATAGTTGGATTTGAATATAGCTCGTCTAATTGTGTAGGCGAGAATTCTTTTTTTACATTGCATAGATGTAATAATAGCCAGAATTCAAAGCAAGGGTTACTAATAAAGCATCCGTAATTGCTCTGATTACACTTGTCTACACATTCTTGCATAAGCTTTCTGCTATGAGATTTACAGTCACGGTCAAGAACTATTGCAAAGTAGTCAGTGTCTTTACTAAAGGTTTTTAAATATTGACGGTATTCAAGATCAATTCCAATTTTAAATAAATCCTCGCTAAATTGTTTTCTTTCCTCCCTAGTTAGTTTTATATCATCAGATAGATATTTTTGTATAAATTCCTTTGGATATTTTTCAGTGAATGCTGGAGGAAGCTCTTGTGGGATAAGCTCTCCATCACGTAATTTTATATATTCCTCTAATAGCTCAATTACATAAATAGGATCACTGTATCCATCGCCACGTTTATGTCGTAATACCTCTATTTTAATAAGACTATCGTCTAGATACTCATTTAGATTATCAAAGTATGTTCTTTCAGTTTCATCACCCTCTACAGAGAGAAAAATCATCTTTTTAGGGGAGATTTTTTCGGTATCATCATTTCTAGTGAAGGCAGAGGATTGTAGTCTGAATCGGCTAGAAGTTTTTTGCATCTTGCTCACCTTCTTCCAAAATATTGGGTTCTAGTGCTATTTGTCTAAAGATTGGAATTGCACCATAACGTCCGAGTAAATACTCCTTTTCAATTTTTTTGTCAAAGCTTGATTTAAATTTGTTTAAGGAATACAATTTAGAACTGTGATCCTTCTGTCGTTCAATAAACCAAATTTCATCTTGTCTCAAAAATTCTAAATCCATAATATTTGAATCGTGGGTTGTAGCAATGAGCTGAGATGTATTTTGTTCAGTTAACGAATAGAAGTAGTTAATAAATTCTTGAGCAGCTCTTGTGTGTAGGCTCCTATCTAATTCGTCAATAAGAACAACAGAATTTTGAAGTAGCTTTTGGAAAAGAGGGATGAGATCAAATAGGCGTTGAGTTCCGTCAGACTCGTCAGAATATTCAAATAAATCTATGTCATTTCCGTGATTAGAAACTACTTCGTATGTGAGTAGCTCTCCGTTTATATTTTTTATTTCTATTAATGAGGAATCGTTTGGTACAAGCATACTTTTTCCATTTTCATTCAATTTTTTTGTTATGTTGGTTTTTAGAGAATCTAGGATCTTATCTGGAAGCATTGCAAAAGCCTTATCAAATTCTAATTCTTTTTTAACTACGGCTGTAATTCCTGTGTCAAAATAATTAAGCAAGTTTTCTAATCTAGTTTTTTCATTGTCATTATCAAGAAGATTTGTAATTCCCATATATTTTGAACTTGGAAAAATAATTACTAAATGATTAAACCATTGAATGACATTTCTAAATGGTTGGTACTCAACCGAATCCTCTGGACTTCTCATAGCAATATCACTTAGAAAAAGAGTATGCTTCATTTTAGAGCTTGATATATCATCTTTGTAAACAGAAAATCTTTCTTTTTGACGCTTATCCTTAAAATGAATATCAGAAGAAATAGTAAAAGAATCATCATCTTCATTTTTACTTCGTAAAAACACACAGAAATCTTTGTCAGAATCATCAATTTGATATAGCCATTCTTCTTCTAATGCTCCAGTAGTGTAGCAAATAGCAAAGCCGTATGAGTAAAAATGACCTTGAGAAAAAATGTCAAATTGAAAAACACCAGGGCGTTGTTTATAGCTTTCATCAATCCTAAAATGTTTTTTATCATAATTAGTATTTTCAATTCCGTTTAGAATAATATTTCTAGCAAAGGAAACTGCACGAATAAGATTAGTTTTTCCGCTAGCGTTTGCACCAAAAACAAAAGCTCCTTTCAATATGCGTTTATTATTACACATTGAAATGTGTCCTTTGTGCTTTGTGCTTTGTCCAGCAACCATACTAAACTCAGTTAAATCTTTAAACGAAAGAAAGTTTTCAACTGAAAATCTAATAAGCATTAAACCACCTCCGTTATTATTATAGGTAATTTTTAAATTTTAAGCAATATATCTAAGAAAATTATTTTTAGGTTTTAATGAAATAGTAAAATAAGAATATAAATGTAATAGAAAATAAATATTAGATCTCTTTATTTTTATTATGTGTACTCTCTATAATAGGGTATAATAAAATCGGAGTATAGAATTTAATGGTATAATCATAGTTGCAACTATTAGTTGACAGATAGTTAATACTAAATGGTGGATAGGCAAGAGAAAACTAAATAAAGATACAATAAACCTTTAGTTACCCCCCTTTTTTCGTTTGTTACTATTTCAACGAAAGAAAGAGGGGTTTATGATACTTGACATAAGATATTTTAGCGTTTGATTAATATGCTTTTTGCTATCTCTCTAATTTGCTCGTCTTTTATTTTCTCACTATTAAACTCGAAAGCAACGTAAACTAATAAATCCTTATTGTAAGAAAGAATTCCGTTATTGTGCTTTTCTTCGCCATTGTTTATAGATGCGGAATAGAATACATCAACCATAGCAGTGACACCATTCTCTGTTTCACTAATTACATCATATGTATCCCGTACATTGAATTGATAATTGTTTCCTAAAGCAAGCTGGCTATAAATTGAACGAGGGTCATCTATTAAATTTTCAAATGGCTCGTATATATTGTAGCCTACAACACCGACCAATACATTATCTTCATTTCGTATATTATATTTTGAAAAAACTGAAAGAAGAATAAATTCATCTTCTGATTTGCGTTCTTCTACACTCCAATTATCTGGTAATTTAATTGAAAGTGAAAATGGATCTATAGCATATAATGATGCGTTGAATTCTGTTTTTTCATAATCACTGGAGGGAAATGAAATAGTAATGGCTTTACTGTTGGATGAGTTACTGCATCCAGCAACAAAAATCATTATTGCAATTCCGAATGAAAATATTGTAAATATTTTTTTCATGTAAAACACTCCTAAATTTTAGTTTCAACTATTACGACATTATCAGCCAGATTATCTAGATTATCTACAAAATTATAATACTGTCCTTGAACTGTTGGGGTATAAAAGGATACCCAGTATATAAGGTAATACTTAATTTTGATATTATTAAGATTTCTGTAATTAACTGATTTCAATGAATCTTATAAAGGATTAGCAGACGCCTGTACATTACTAGCACAGATTATAATAAAACAGAGTATCACAGGAAATATTCGTTTTTTCATAAAAATCCCCCTTTCTTCGTTTGTTACTATATCAACGAAAGAAAGAGGGGATTTGTGACACTTGGTAAAAAATTAATTTATAATACTCTCTGCCATTTTCAAAAGCTCAATCTCACCAATTTTACCTACCAGTGAAAACGAACTAAAGCTGTCATGCCAGTAAATCTGTGTAATACCCTTATTATTAATTAAGGATACTTCTTGTGATCCTATCAGTTTAGTTTGTATAGCTGTATTTTCGGTATCAAAGATAGTCTCGCCTTGTGTTAATAATGCTTGAGAGTAGTAAATTTCAATACCTTCTTCATCACTATAGATTATAGTATGTTCATATCGACTGTTTGTTACCTTTAGAACAGTATATCCGTTCGGAATATAGTATGGAGAAACACTCACAAGCTTATCATAATCTAAATTGTCATCGCTATGAATTACAACTGATGTAAGCTCCTCCCAAACTTGTGTTACAAATTCAAATAGACGCATACGATAGGCTTCTACACTCATAACAGTTCCAAACATAATTGATAAAGTTATGAGAAAGACTGCAGCTGCTACTTTTATATGATGTACCATTCGTCTCATAGTAGGTGATCTGCGTTCATATTTAAGTAGTATCTTCATTTTTTTATTAAACTTGTACGAAAATTTATATGACAGCTCATTTTCCTTAGGAATTTTATTTAATAGTATATCCTCAGCTTTAGGTATATGTATATATAGAAATTCATCACTAATAATTTTATACAATGTCTTCACCTTCTTTTTGTAATAGCTTGCTTAGCTTTTTCTTGGCACGGGAAATACGCTGGCGCACATTCTCCTGTGTAATATCAAGGATTTCTGCAATTTCAACATCATTATATCCTTGAGAATATTTTAATCTAAGAACTGTAGAATAATTTATTGGTAACTTCAAAATAGCGGAAGAAACCTCATCGTTCGCTTCGTTTTCAGGTGAATTATCGTCAGCAATATATAGTTCCAATTCATCAAATGAAACCATTTTTTCTCGTTTTCTTTTACGATAAATGTCTATTGATATATGCTCTACAACTACAACGAGAAAGGCTCGTGTTTTGTGACAGTTGTCCTCATTTATTTTATCTAAATTATCAACAATTCGCAAAAAAGCTTGGTGAACAGCATCTTCAGATAAGTGATAATCCTTTAAAATGCGATTGGCAGCATAAAACATCGTTTGTCTATAGCTAATATAAAGGCGTTCAAATTTACGCTTATCTTCCTCAGCTTCTATTAAATTTAAGTAAATTAGCATAGTCCTACCTCACTTAAAAAGAGATGGTCAAGAATCACCACTCTGAATATGTATTGGTTAACACCTCTATAAGGCTAGTAAAATAATTTTAGCATATTAAATTTGTGGTTTCAACTACGAAATAATAAGTAAAAGGAAAGTATAACTATAGTCTATCTTAAATTGAAGTTGATGAGGTAAAATATTAATTTATACTATAGTTATCTAAACATATAAACAAGGTAAGAAATTTTAATTTGTTAGTAGATAGAGTATAATAAAAGCGGAGTATAGAATTTAATGCTATGATCATAGTTGCAACTATTAGTTGACAGATAGTTAATAGTAAATGGTGGATAGGCAACTAGTAAATTTGATATAATTACTAAAAACGAAAGGAGTGTTTGCAAATGAATATGTCAGACAGAATACAATATTTAAGAAAATCAAAAGGTATCTCTCAAGAGGAGCTTGCTGATAAGGTTGGAGTTTCAAGACAAGCTGTTTCCAAATGGGAGAGCGAGCAAAGTATGCCAGACCTAGAAAAAATAATTATAATGAGTAATTATTTTGAAGTGACAACAGATTATATTTTAAAGGGCATTGAACTAGCAGTAGATAATAAAGAAAAGAGTAGAGAAGTTACAAGCAGGATACTCTATATCTTATCTACTGTATTTATCTTTATTGGTTTATTTTGTGCCTTTGGCGGGTGGTATGAGAAGCAGACAATGGAAGCTATATGGGGCTCAATGATTATTCAGTCCATAGGTATTGCTCTATATTTTGTATCAAGAATACTGTCAAATGAAAAAGCAAGCTTTTATATTAATTGGTTAAATATAATGGGACTTGCATTTATGCCAATATCTATGCTAACAGGATATATTTTAGCGATTATTTTTAAGCAAGGTTGGATAGCTCCCTATCCGATAGGAATATTTCATAAAATAATTTTTATCATAGTATTTTCTGTAGTGCTAATTGCAAGCCATAAAGTTTTAAAAAAAGATAATAGATAAAGTTATACTGAGGATACAAAGTAAAATTTGTGTCCTCATTTTTTATATGAGTTAATTCACGCATAAAAGTGAGGATAGAATACTGTCGCATTTTGCGACGGTATTAATAATTTCAGTTTACGCACCTACAAATACTCGATAATCAATATTGTTGACTCTGTGCTTTCTGAAAAATTAGTTGAGAGTTAAGAGTTGAAAGTGGAGAGTATAGAGTTGAGAGTTGAGAGTTGAGAGTTGAGATAACTATAACGGTTAGTCTCAGCTCTCAATTTCTGTTAATAACTCATCTGTTATTTACTTTCTATATAATAATTTAGCTCTCACAACAAAGCAAAATAAAATTATAAATTTATCTTTCTCTGATAGATTTAATTTATAAATAAGAAAAAAGCAAATAATAATTTTGCAAAACCGTAACAACTAAATACGCCTTTACCTCTACCGAGAACTCATTTTATCGGTATTTTATTTGCCCAAAAATGAGCGATTTGTTGCCGATTTTTCACCAAAAAACCTCCATTCCAAAAGGTTATCCTACCTCTCGGCTAAAAGCGAACACAGGGCAAATTTGAGCCGTTTCCGCCGATTATAGAGTAGCTAAGTCTGTCAGAAGAATAACAGCAGATGATACTAGAAAAGCTTAGAAGTCAGACAATTCTAGGAAACTACGAACCCAAAATGCCGTTTATTTTTGTGCAAGATAAAGGCGTGACACCACACCTTTCACAAAGCACGGCAGTGCCGAGCTTTACACAGTAATTTGGTGACACCACGATAAAAAATGTGACACCATATGTGACACCAACCCTCTTTAAAGAGGCTATTTAAGCACCTTTGCAGAACTACGATGTGACACCAAGGAGTGAATAATTATGAGATAATTGCGAAAAAAAGATTTTCACTAAGAATACCCAAAAATGAAGATACTAAAAGCTATTAACCCAAAGAATATTACAAAAGCTATCCCAAATGAGTTT
>SAMEA104404100__coassemble_792_pt1 | contig 32435 bp, 22 predicted proteins | sample SAMEA104404100__metabat2_low_PE_067 | metagenome-assembled genome bin SAMEA104404100 (sample SAMEA104404100) | Balaenoptera acutorostrata | reverse complement strand
CTGTTTTTTTAATTACTATTATCTGCTATTCTGGTAAGCAAATATTTAATGAGGGTCTATCTGGTATGGGCTTTGATTCTATACTCATTAATGCTACAGATAATAGCCTTAGTAAGCTATGTACAGAAGATATAGAAAGCATAAGTAAAAATGAAGAGGTAATATCCGCCTCACCTCTTATTACTGGTGTTGGAAAGGTAAATTCAAATAAGTACTTAGCAAATGTAGTGCTTGGAGGAATAGATAATAATTCCGCTAGTATACTGGGTATTGATATAATCTACGGACATCTATTTAGAAATGAGGATATTAGTCAGGGAAAAAAGGTCTGTATTATAGCCGATAATATGGCTCAAGAGTTCTTTCACAGAAAAAACTGTATCGGCAAAAAAATAACACTAACTGTTAATGGTAAAAGTGACTTATACACGATAATCGGTATTAGTTCATCAGAAAATAATTATTTAATGAATATGGCGAGTGAATATGTACCATATTTTGTCTATTTACCATATACTACTTATATAGAGTGTAAAAAAGAAAATCATATAGATAATATATTAATAAAATTAGAGCAAGACAATGATTTCGATATGGTAGGGGAGAGCATAGCACAAAAGCTCAATATCAAATATGGATATAAAAATCTATATAAATATGAAAATCTATCAGGACAAAAAGAAAAATTGGAAGAAATTCTTGGTGCTATTACGATTTTACTTATAAGCATAGGCTTTATTTCGTTTATTGTCTCTGGAATGGGAACAATTACTATTATGTTATCTATGGTAAACGAACGAATGCGTGAAATTGGTATAAAAAGAGCTATAGGAGCAACTGAAAAGGATATAATTAAGGACTTTCTACTAGATGCAATTATTTTGAACGGAAAGGGCTGTCTATTTGGTGCAGGTGCTATTTTTATCTTAATATTAACCTTTAAAATTTTTACTAATATTCCAATTTTTATTCCATATACTTTGCTTACAAAAATATTTGTACTAATGCTTATTCTTGGAGTAATCTTTGGAGTATATCCCGCTATGAAGGCAACAAAGCTAGACCCTGTAATAGCCTTAAAAAATGTATAGACATCCCTTTTACTACTATGAGGAGTATTTCTATCAATGCAAAAACACAAAATACTAAAGTGTTTAAGGGTTATTATGGGAGGAACAATACTATCATTTGGAATATACAATATACATCAGCAAGTGGGTATCACCGAGGGTGGTATATTGGGTATGATACTTTTATTTAAGGAATGGCTTAACATCTCTCCGTCTATAAGTAGCATTGTATTAGATTCTATCTGCTATATAATAGCATTTTTGGTCTTGGGTAAGGTTTTTGCGAAATATAGCTTATTATCTACTTTTACATTTGCAGCTACATTAGCCATTTGGAAGAGCTTTCCACCAGTTATACCTAACATAGCAGCATACCCACTCCTAGCCGCTATTTTGGGTGCTATATTTGTCGGTATTGGCTCTGGTATGGTTGTAAAAGAAGGTGGTGCTTGTAACGGCGACGATGCACTGGCTATGATAATATCAAAATTTTCAAAGCTGCCTATTGGAATTTGCTATTTATTAACTGATATATCTGTGCTTTTTTTATCATTAACCTATATTCCTCCTAAAAATATTCTTTATTCACTAATTACAGTTACAATTTCATCATTTCTTCTTGGGAAGATTGTTGAAGCAAATATCATATAAAATTAAAACAGATGCCCAACTATTTCTGAAGCATCTGTTTTACTCTATAAAAATATTCTTTTTAATTATATTATTTAACTAAGCAGTTTCTTTTTTTCCTTTGGCTTGACAATCCTTGCAAACTCCCTCAAGGACTATTCGTTCACTGTTTATGGCAAAGCCAGTAGTTTCCTCTATATTCTGGCAAAGTGAAGCTGCAAGCTCTGGATTTAAGTCCATTACCTTCCCACAATGCTTACAAACAATATGCACATGGGTATCAATTCGTCCGTCATATCTATCTGAACCGCTTTGAACAGGAAGCTTTAGTATAATACCATTTTCTGCAAGCTGATTAAGATTTCTATATACCGTACCAAGACTTATCTTAGGCTCTTTTTCTCTAACCATATTGTATATTTCATCGGCGGTAGGATGAATAGGGTTTTCTCTTAGAGTATTAAGTATAAGCTCACGCTGTTTTGAATATTTCATATAAGGTCTCCTTTCTTCTTAAATAGTATTAATAATGATTACTATGATTATAATAATATATTTGATTCTTTATGTCAAGCATATATTTATACTTAATTAGTATACCTACAATAATTTTATTATTTTCTTGACATTTTTATTCTTTAATATATAATAAGATTAAGATATACTGTGATTTAAAAGATTTTAAATAGGGAGTTATATCAATTTAGTATTTGTTTATTAATCTTTTTGAAAGGAGACAAGTTTTAGAAAATAAGGAGGTACACTATGAAAAAATTATATTTATTTAAACTAATAAGTCTTTTAATTATTTCTATATTAATTTTGGGTGGTTGCGGAAATACACTAAATAATATTGAAAACTTTGATAAATTTACACTTGTAGCTAACGGTTATACACCATACGGTACAGAGCCTAACAGTAAATTTATCCTACATACACCCCAAAACTATTCTTCAAAGGAAATAGAAAAGCTTCTTTCAGTTGAACCAAGCTTCCAATTTAACGTAGTAAACACAAGAGAGAAGGAATATGAGATAATACCTAAAGATATATTAGAGCTTGATACTGAATACATATTTTCTCTTTCTAGTAAAAAAGCGGAGAAAAAAAGCTTTTCATTTAAAACAGTTGATAAATTTAAGCTTATGAAAACAAGTTTTAATGGAAATAACTATTCTCCACCGCTGGAAATAGTATTTAATTCTCGCCCTGTCGATTTTGAAAAGCATCTTAAAATTGAGCCAAAGGCTAATTATTCTGTAGAGTACATAGATAATTCAGTCATACTTGAGCTTTATAATAATGGTGATTATAGAGAAAACACTACCTTTACCATTACAATAGACGAAAACTTAGAAAACGTATATGGCGAAAAATTAGGAAAAAAAGAGGAGGTTTTACACACTATTTATTCAAGGAATAACACTACTCCTCCTCTTGAACTAATAAATACCACTAATTATGATTACTCATTCTATGACCCTATTGGAAACGTATTTTATATGAATATCCTAAGTGGAGAAAAGCCATTTGTATTATTTACAAATAATAATCTACGTTATGGAAATGGGAAAGGAAATCTTCAAGATATTCTACCTCAAAAATTAAAAGTAGATACCACTATTTTTAAGCTAAATTCCTACAAGGAATATGAATACTTTTTGCGTAGAAGTGAAAAATCATATTCATTAGGCTTCGATTGTGATACAAGTAATCTTACAAAATATTCATCCTTTAGTGGAATTCTTGATATTGAAAAAGCATTCAAGAACGATGAGCGTGCAATTATACTTGATTTTCCAGATGCTTTACCAAATGGACATTATTTAGCTCAGATGAGCTATTCAGTAGGCTCAAATACATATACACTCTATAAGCTAATACAAGTATCACCATATTCATACTATAGACTACAAAATAATACTGATGTTCAGCTTTGGTTTAATGATACAGTATCAAAGCTACCAGTGAAAAATGCAAATGTAAAAATAAATACATCAGAAAAAACAAAATATGGCTTTGGTATTATAGACGAAAATAAACTTATTCCAGCAAAAAGTTATACTAATGTAACAGATAAGGATGGACTAGCAAATATAAAGCTCGAAAATTGCCCCAATGGCGGTGTATTTATTCTCGAAAATGATGGTATATTTATCGTAGACCTTATATCCTCAGCAAGTGAATATACTCCTAGCTTTAATGATAAATATTTTTCTTCTATAAATCTAGATAAAAATATGTACAAAAAGGATGATACAATATCCTTCTTTGGAGTAGTAAGACCAAGAGGCGATAGTAAGCCTTTAAAAACTATTGATGTTGCATTCCACGAAAATACTACCTCACTAACAAAGGAAAATATGCTTAATATGCAAACTGTCAAAGTAGCGGCTGACGGTACATTTAGTGGTACAATATCTTATAATAATCTTGCTGCTGGATACTATGAAATAATATACAGTGACAATCTTGAGGACTCCTTTAATGGTAATGATACATATCAAAATATAAATAGCCTACTGTTTAATATAGTAGATTACGTTCTTCCAGACTATACCTATACATCTAAATTAAACAAAAAGATTTTAGGCTACAGCGATACCCTGGAGTATTATTTTAAGTCAAGTCTATATGACGGCACGCCATATATGAATAAACAAATAGATGTTAATCTAAATGCTTACGGAAAGGGAGAGACTACCGAGAGCTCAAGACTTTTAAGAACAGATAAAAATGGAGAGCTTACATTTAGTCTACCAGTAGGTAAGCTTGTAGAAAGCTATTCTTCTTGGCGTCCTATGTGGAAAAATGTAAGTGCAAGAAGTGTAGAAATCGAAAACACACCATTTGAGTTTAATGACTCCTATATAGTGCTACCATCAGACACTATGCTTGAAATTAATACCTCTATAGAGGACACTCAGACAAAGCTTGAAATTAACACACACAAGATTGATTTATCATCGGTTAACTCAAACGATGATGTATATAGCGAAGCCTTTAATGAGCTTATAAGGGGAGCTGGAGTTTCAAAAGAGGTTAAGCTTGAAATATTTAAGATTACTGAGACAAAGACAGAAAAGAATAAGTATTTTGACCCATATACAAAGGAATACCTCATAAACTACGATTATGATTACAAAGAGGAAAAATATTCAGACAGAACAATAACTACAGACAAAAACGGTTATGCACTAGTAGAGGGTCTACCTATTCCTACAGAGAGTGAAAAAGAAAATGTAAGCTATAGAATAATTGCAAAATTAATAGACGGAAATAATGTTGAAATAATCGAGGATGGTTATATTAGCTTTTTACCGCTACACTATGGCAAGGGTTCCTATGAAAACAAACAGCTCTATACACTCAGCTTTAAGGGAAAGTCAAAGCAAACACAGTCAGATTCATATGAAAATAGAATTACTTTTGATATAAATGATAACATAAGAGCAAGTATTGAGCAAAACCATAAGCCTATATATATTGAAAAGGGAAGTAGGATACTTGTAAATATAATAGGACACGAGGAAGTAGAAACTAATATTTATGATACCTCAAGCTTTGACATTAAGGCTATAGATAAGCTTATTCCGTTCTTTACAGTCTCCGTTGCATACTTTGACGGGAAAAATATATATGCGTTTAAGCCAACAGATTTTTTAATAAACACAGACAGCGTTAAGCTAGATATAAATACCTCATTTGATAAGGAGGAATACTCCCCTGGTGATGATGTAGAATATACTATTACTGTAAAATATCCCGACGGTACACCTGCAAAGGATATAAGGCTTGCTTTAGCTGTCACAGATGAAAGACTATTCGCAAATATCTATGAGCTTAATAATATTTTTAACGACCTATTCACGTCCTACAGGTACCAAAAAAATCAAATTACAGCCTACACCTCATATTCAAATGGCTATCTAGGATACAGAGATTTTGGAGGAAAAGGTGGTGGAGGTGGAGACGGTATTAATACAGGCGGTATTGACATAAGATCAGACTTTAGAGATACACTTGGATATACCTATGCTACCACAGACAAAAATGGTGTCGCTCACATAAAGGTAACTCTTTCTGAACAGCTTACTGAATGGCGTTTTGATACTATTGCAATAGCCCCAGATACATGTGTTGGTACAGATAGAAAAACAATAAAATCAACACTCCCATTCTTTATAAAACCAATAGTAAACGAAAAATATCTATTAGGTGATGAAATCGGTATTTCGCTGCGTAGCTATGGAACAAGACTAAAGGACACAGATACCATTGAGTATACCGCAAGGCTCATAGGAACAGATGAGACAAGTACTAAATCCGAGGTACTAAAGGCTACAGAATATAAGGATATTAGCCTTGGAACACTACCTATTGGCAAATATAGGGTGCAAATTACCGCAAAAAATGGCACATACTCTGATGGAGTTGAGCTTCCTTTTGAGGTAATCGAAACTGGAACAACTGTCTCAATTACAAAATGGGTGGATTTATCCAGGGATGAGAAGCTCCCAAGCGTTACAGCATCACCTGTAAGCATCACACTGTACAGTAAGGATTATGACGCACTTGTTAAGGCTATGCAAACTATAGCCTACAGCAACAACGGACGCAGTGATGAGGACATAGCGAAAAAGCTAATTGCAGATAAATATAAGGAGTTTTATAGTACCGAGGTTCTTCCGAGCGAGGCATTCGAGGGTGATGTACAGCTATCTAAGTATGCCGATACTATGGGTAAGGGACTAAGTGGTATGCTCCATACATATATCGGTGGTGGAGAAACAAGTATTGAGCTAAGTGGCGTTTTAGCTACAGTATATCCAGACAGCTACAAGAAGAACAAGGAGCTAAACGAAATTATATCTGGAAGCTATGCAAATGAGCCAGATAAGCCTATAAGCTTACTCTTAGATTTAAGCCAAACTGAAATTGCCTCAGCTATTATGGGTATATATGCGACAAATACTCCTGATGAAATAAAAAACCTTGTTCCTGCAAGCAATACACTTAATGATTATGTACTGAAAAAGGTTAATTCAGCTGACCTTCCTATATCTGCTAGAATGTATTATATAAGTGCAATCTCGTATTTTGACAAAAAAGCGGCTAGCGAGCTATATAATAAATACGTTGTGCCACAACTAAAAATAGATGGTGACTATGCATACATTCCTCAAGAAAACAAAAATAAAGAGGTTGATGTAACTGCAACAGCTCTACTTACATCTATATTACTTGATAAAAATGAAAATCTCGATAAAATGGTAAGCTTTATTGCAGAAAAACAATCTGATGTATTCACACATGGAAAATGCACTCTTGAGCTATCTATGTATGTTAATCACTTTAACCTAGATAAAAAAGATATCCCTTCTGTTATATGTAATATCAATGGTAAATCAAAGGATATTAAGCTTGATAAGCAAAAAGCCTACGAGATTACACTGACAAAAGAGGAATACGAAAATTCATCATTTACAGCAAAAAGCGGAAATGTTATGGCTTCTGTACACTATACAGGAAGACCTAAGGATAACGGCTTTAAAAATTGTGAGTATATGACAGTTACAAGAGAAGTTAAATCCGATAAACAAAAATATGGTAATAATTTAATTATAGAGTATAGCATTAGCTTTAATGATAATGCTCCAAACGGAAGCTACACTATAACTGAGTTTATACCAACTAATATGCGACTATTACCACAGCAGTATAATACCAGCACCTATTACTACATCACAAAGGATATGAGTAATCAAAAGCTAAGTATCCACTTTAATTATTACTTTGATAAAAATGATAGTCCAAAAGAAAATCAAAATATCAAATTAGGCTTTATAGTTCAGCCTACTCTATCTACAAAGGCTGTCACAGACGATATATATATAATAAATAATGATAGTGGAGAGGGTGTACTTCTTAGTGGCTCATACAATCCTACAGATACACAAATTTTAGGAGCAAAGGCAATAAATAATATTAAAGGCATAGAAAGAGATATTAATGAAGAAGCAAAAAACGACTATATTATTTCAGTTGCCGACAGCATACTAAAAAAAATAATAACACCTGAGATGGACGACCTTGCAAAACTTAGAGCCATATATGACTATATTATCCAAAACAATAAATTTACAGAGCCTGTTGGCTTAGATATTTGGAGATATAGGGGAGACCCCTATCAAATTCCAAGCTACATTGAGCAAAGAGCAATCTCTCCTATGCTATTTGGATACGGTATGTGTGAAGACTATGCCGCTGAATTTGTGCTACTAGCTCGCAGGCTAGGTTTTAAGGCTGAATATGTCTTTGGTATGACTATCTCTGTAGACGGTGATTATGTAGACCACGCATGGGCTATGGTAAATTATAATAATGCGTGGTACCATGTTGACCCACAGCTTGAGGATAATATTATGAGAGGGGGTAAAATAAAAAACAGATACTTTATGCGTGACGACAAATCTATGCAAATAGACCACAAATGGGGAGAAAGCCTTATTAATTTTAAGTGGCAACTAAGCGATACAGATAAAAGCTATATCATAAGTCACCTGACACCTCACAAAGCACACGTATCTATTCCCAGCGAGGGCATAAGGGATTTCAAAAAGAATGATGTTACTCCTCTAAATAAAATACTAAAAATCATACAGCTTGAAAAAAATGAATATATAGCTAAAAATGGAGAATTAGAGCCTATTAAGCTTAATTTTGAACCACCTATGGTTATAAATCCATAAAAAAATACCCACTAACCTTGTATCACAATAAGTGATATAAAGCTAGTGGGTATTTAATTAAAAGCTATTCAAAGCTATAGTTATTAAAGTATTACACCCTTAACCTTTGATGGAACTACTCTGCGAATAGCCTTAAGCATCTTTTCGTCAGGCTCAAAGAATATCTTTTCAAGTCCTTGTTCACCAGAAACTATCATAAAATATCTGTTATTTGCATTAGGTGACGATGCAAAATCGTGTGTCTTTGCAACATTTCTTTGAAGCTCGTCCCTAAAGTCATTATTTACAGGAGCTAGAATTTCTAACTTCTCACGAAGTGGAATTTCCATAAGGTCCTTTCTCTTTTGCTGTCCGTAAATGGCCGATACACTAAGTTCACCATTTGATAGGGAATATTCATATTCTATATTAAGACGTGTCCAAAAAGTCCAAGCTCCCCATAGTCCCAATACAATTACGATAGGAGCTAGTAACCTCAAGTACCTAAACGAAAGAAAAAATACAAGTATAACTCCAATTACTATTAGAGCCTTCATCGCTATTTCCTTAGCCCCTGACTTACGTGTAATAAGTCTTTCCACAAAAACGTCATCCATTTTATATGCCTACCTTTTTATAATTTATTAAGCCTCTGATAGCATTATCAGTTACTTTGCTTTTCTTCCCTTAGCCACCTAGCTATTGTATCGCATATTTGCTTTAAACAACCACTATCTAGCGGAGCTTTTAGCCCAACTGCACGAACTAAGTCAACAAAAGTCTTTGTACCGCCAAGCTTTACAAAATCAAGATACTTGCTCCAAGCTTCCTTTTTATCATTTAAAAATAGAGCAAAGAACTGCAAAGCTACTGTTTGAGCCATACAATAATCAATATAGTAAAATGGATACTGATATATGTGTAGCTGTCTCTGCCAACCTGCACCACGGCTATAGAATGGCAAATTATCAAAGTCTATATATGGTCTAAATTGTTTTTCAAGGTCTAGCCATACCTGATTACGCTCCTCTGGAGTTAGCTCTGGCTTTGAATAAATAATCTCTTGGAAATTATCTACCATTGTTCCATAAGGAATAAATATAAGTGCATCTTGAGCGTGTGATACAGCATATTTCTTTGTATCATCCTTAAAGAAATCCTTGTGCCATGGACTTGTCAAAAATTCCATACTCATAGAGTGTGTCTCGCAAGCCTCCATTGATGGTTGACGTAAGCAAGCATATTCAATCTCTTTTTCTGCCATAAATGAGGCAAAGGCATGTCCTGCCTCGTGAGTAAGAACATCTACATCTCCTGATGTTCCATTAAAGTTTGAGAAGATGAATGGGCAATGATAATCAGGAATATCTGTACAATATCCACCTGGAGCCTTGCCGTCCTTTGCAAGCACATCGAATAAGTCCATATCAAACATCATTTCAATAAATTCTTTAGTTTCTGGACTCATTTCGCTATACATATTTTTAGCGGCAGCAAGAAGCTCGTCTGGTGTTCCGTGTGGTGTTGCATTTCCATCTGTATAGAAGAATAAATCATCATAAAATTTTAGGCTATCCACACCAATATTCTTTGCCTGCTCCTCTTTAATTTCCTTTACAAGTGGAACAAGGTCCTCTATGACCTGTTTACGGAAATTCGCTACACCCTCTGGACCATAGCAGTTACGTTGTTGTCTTATATATCCAAGCTCTACAAAGTTCTTAAAGCCTAACTTATGAGCTTGCTCTGTACGATTTTTAACTAGCTCATCATAAATTCTATCAAAGTCAGCTCTGTTTTCATCAAAGAACCTACCCTCTGCCTCATAGGCTGCGTGACGAACCTCACGGTCCTTATCCTCCTTATATGAAGCAAGCTGTGGTATTGTAAGCTCCTTACCCATAAATGGAATTTTAGCACTTGCATATAGCTTTTGGTACTCTGTTGTAAGCTCGTTTTCCTTTTGCATAAGTGGTATAATCTCTGGTGAAAATCCCTTGCTTTGTAGCTCCATATTTTTAAAAAGTACTGTACCTAGCTTTTCTTCAAGTTCAGTACGAAACTTTGATTTCAGTAGGGTATCATTAAAATCCTGTACTTTTTCCTCTATAAGAGGGTAGTTTGAGTCATAAAAGTTCTTTTCATCCTCATAAAATTTATCACGAGTGTCAACTGTATGACGTATGCTTGCTATAGTTGCCATAGTTGAAAAACTGCCCATAGTTTTTTCAAATTCCTTTAGTACCACAAGCTGATTGTCAGCATTACTTGCCTCTATCAGTCTTTTGGTATAAGCCTCTATTGTCTTCAAAAGTTCGTCTAAATTTGGACGGCTGTATGAAAATTCACTAAATTTCATAATAATACACTCCTTATTCTATATATTTAACATACAAACGTATATAGTTATAAGTATAATAATTTTTATACATAAAGTCAATGAATAAATGGTTAATATTACTAGAACATTATACTATATTACAAAGTTTTGATTTTAGACAGTTAACATAAGTTCAAAATGAACTATGTTTGAATTTGACGAGGAGCATTACTTACTAAAAAGTATAGGTTTTAATCATATAAGAAAACCTTTTTTATGGCGAAAGGTTTTCTCTTGTGCTAACGCACAATTCACTTTCAAAAATGCTCTTTCACGGCAATAGTATTTCGCTCGTTGCGACGAGCGACAAAAGGCTCCGCCTTTTGAAACCGCAATTTTTTGAAAAAATTTGAGTAAAACTTTCAGATGCACTCATAGATATGTATATCTAAATATACAATAACCATTAAATATATATTTATGCATTATTTTAATTCTTATATATGCAAAACTAATTCCAAATCAACTAAATTCATATGAAATTAAAGAAAATTTGCAAGAAACTATGTTTTGTACTTGCAAAACATAAAAAAATATAGTATTATAATCTTAATATTAATAAACGGAGGTTTTTGTGATATGAAAATCCCTTACTCACAACTTAATAACGCTGAACTTGAACAAAAATTACAGGAGCTAAAGAAAATATATGATGACTATGTAGGTCAAAATTTAGCACTAGATATGTCAAGAGGTAAGCCAAACACTGAGCAGCTCGATTTAACTATGGGTATGCTTGACACAATCAATTCCACTACCGGAACAATGACAGAAAGTGGATTTGACTGCAGAAACTACGGTATTCTTTCTGGTATTCCTGAGGCTCGCAAATTAATAGCCGACATTCTTGAATGTGAACCCGAAGAGGTAATGATAGGAGGAAATTCAAGTCTTAACTTAATGTTTGACTCCGTTTCAAGAGCCTTTACTCTTGGCGTTGTTGGTTCTGATAAGCCCTGGTGCAAGGAACAGGAGTTAATTTTTCTTTGCCCATCACCTGGCTATGATAGGCATTTTTCTATATGCCAACACTTCGGTATAAAGATGATACCTATAGAAATGCACGAGGATGGTCCTGATATGGATGACGTTGAGTACTATGTCAACAATAACCCTGCTGTGAAGGGTATATGGTGTGTACCTAAGTATTCAAACCCTACTGGCATAACATATTCAGATGAGGTTGTTAGAAGATTTGCAAATCTTGAGCCTGCCGCTCCTGATTTCAGAATTTTTTGGGATAACGCATACGTTATTCACGAGATATATGAGGATAAATCCGATAAGCTACTAAATCTTTTGGATTTACTAAAGGAAAACGGCAAGGAAAATATGCTATTTGAATTTACCTCAACCTCAAAAATTTCTTTTGCTGGTGCAGGTATATCCGCTATGTGTGCATCTAAGGAAAACATAGCATTAATCGAAAAACAGCTTACAGACCAAACCATAGGCTTTAATAAGCTTACACAGCTTATGCACGTTAGGTACTTCAAAAATGCCGAGGGTATGAAGGCACATATGAAAAAACATGCCGCTTTACTAAGACCAAAATTCACTATGGTAAACGACATTCTTGAAAAAGAACTGGGAGAGCTTGATATAGCTAAATGGACACATCCAAACGGTGGATATTTTATATCACTAGATGTAAATCATTGTGCAAAGAGAGTAGTTAATTTATGCGCAAATGCTGGTGTAAAGCTAACTGATGCTGGAGCAACCTATCCATACAAGCTAGACCCAAACGATAGCAATATTCGTATTGCTCCTTCCTATCCAACTCTTGATGAACTAGAAAAAGCTACAGAGTTACTCGCTCTATGTGTTAAAATAGCCTCTATAGAATACTATTTAACAACAAATATTTAAAATATATACGCTCTATTAACAAATATCACTTGTTAATAGAGCTTTTTTATGCTAGAATAGTAGTCGTTAAGTTTTTATAACTTTATAATCTTTATATTAGGAGTATAAATAGTGAAACTAAAATATCTAAAAACTATTATTCTATCTGCGCTTATAATAAGTGCTTTTACAGCCTGTGGCAATAGTAATTCATCAAGCTCAACATCAAAAAGCGATGTTGTAGCTCAAACAGAGTCCCAGACTGAAACAAAGACAGAAAATAACAATCAAAATAATCACGAAACAGAGGTAAATAGTATGACAAAGTATTTTGACATTGAAAAACAAGAGGTAGAGCTTGTACAATTTGGGGACTACACAAATCTACCAAAGGCAACTCTACACACAACTATGGGTGACATTGAAATTGCACTTTTCCCTGAATATGCACCTAAAACCGTAGAAAACTTTTTAACACACGCTCAAAATGGTTACTATGACGGTATCATCTTCCACAGAGTAATAAATGACTTTATGATTCAAGGTGGAGATCCAAACGGTACAGGAATGGGTGGAGAGAGCATTTGGGGTACTCCATTTAAGGATGAGCTTTCACCACAGCTATATAATTTCCGTGGTGCAGTTTCAATGGCAAATAGCGGAGTAGATACAAACGGAAGCCAATTCTTCATTGTACAAAATAAATCAGCAGAAACATCTCAACTAACAGAAATGCTATATCAAAATAGAGTTCAAAACAACATTGGACGTGTTCAAAACGAAGTAAATGCTATGATACAAAGCGGAAAATCGGAAGCTGAGGTCAATGAGTATATTTCAGTCGAAAACGAAAAAATCCAAGAGACTATATCTGCTGGTATTCCAGAGTACTATGCAGAAATGCTAAAGCCTGTAGCTGCAAAATACAAAGAAGTTGGCGGTACTCCACACCTAGACAACAGACACGCTGTATTTGGTCAAGTTATAAGTGGTATGGACGTAGTAGATTCTATTGCAGCTGCAAAGCACGACAATAATGACAAACCACTAGAGGATATAGTTATAAACTCAATAACTGTCACAAACTATAATAAATAATTATAGTTTTTCGTAAAATAAGAAAACCTTTTTATCTCAAAAGGTTTTCTCTTTTGCCTAATGGCAAAATTCACTTTCGAAAATGCTCTTTCACGGCAAAAGTGTTTCGCTCGTTGCGACGAGCGCCAAAAGGCTCTGCCTTTTGAAACCGCAATTTTTTGAAAAAAATTGAGTAAAACTTTCGGATACACTCTTTGAGAGTCCCCCAAAAAAAGTATAGTTTACTACTTGACAACTTAATAAATATAATATATAATCAACTCAAATGCAGTGAAAAGAACTAGTAAATAAGGACTTTCATCATCAGAGAGCTTTTGTTTGGTGCAAAAAAGCGTTGAAGCCTTATCGAATACATCTTGGAGCAGCTATTCGAACAAATTATTTAGTTTAAGTAGACATAGTCGGGAGCAACCGTTATATTGCAGAAGTATACATTTAGTACTTCACGAGGAAGATATGGTGACATATCTTTAAAATATGAGGTGGTACCGTGATTTTTCACCCTCTGTGCTTTTATAGTGCAGAGGGTTTATTTTTTATCCCTACACTATAGAGCTATTAAAATATTTTATAGGAGATAAAGAAAATGAGCCAAATTTACGAAGAACTTGAAAGACGCGGTTTTATAGCGCAAATGACAAATCCAGAAAAAATCAAGGATATGCTTGATAACAAAAAGACAACATTTTACATTGGGTTTGATGCAACTGCAGATAGCCTACACGTTGGTCACTTTTTGCAACTAGTTGTAATTAACCATATGATTAAAGCAGGGCATACACCAATATTACTACTAGGTACAGGTACAACGATGGTTGGCGACCCAACTGGTAAGACAGATATGCGTAAAATGCTTACTCCAGAGCAAATTAATTACAACGCTGATAGATTTTTGGAGCAAATGGGCAGACTAGTTCCACTAGATAAATGTATAGTAGCAAAGAATGGCGATTGGCTAATGGATATGAAGTACATTGAAGTACTTCGTGACATAGGTGTTCACTTCTCAGTAAACAGAATGCTTACAGCAGAATGCTTTAAATCTAGACTTGCAAGAGGTCTTTCATTTATTGAATTTAACTATATGATAATGCAGAGCTACGACTTCCTAAAGCTATTTTCGGAGCATAACTGTACACTAGAGCTTGGTGGTGACGACCAATGGTCAAATATCATTGGTGGTGTTGAGCTTGTTCGTCGTGTTAAGCAAGAGGAAGTTTGTGGTATGACATTTAAGCTTCTTACAACAAAAGAGGGTAAGAAGATGGGTAAAACAGAGGGTGGAGCTGTATGGCTTGACGCTAACAAGTACTCACCTTACGACTTCTTCCAATACTGGAGAAACGTTTCGGACGACGATGTTATCAACTGTCTAAAGCTCCTTACATTCCTACCAATAGAAGAAATAGAGGCTATGGAAGCTTGGCAGGGAAGTGAGCTAAATAAGGCAAAGGAAATACTTGCATACGAGGTTACTAAGTTTGTTCACGGACAAGAGGAGGCTGACAAGGCTCTTGCAGCTGCAAAGGCTGTATTTTCTAATGGCTCTCACGATGAAAATATGCCTTCAACAGCTCTTACTGATGCTGACTTTACAGATAACAAAATAGGACTACTTGACCTACTTGTAAAAACAGGTCTTCTTTCATCAAAGGGTGAAGCTAGACGACTTGTTCAGCAGGGTGGTGTATCTCTAAATGACGAAAAAGCTACAGACCCAACACTATATATAGAAAAAGCTACTATTGAAGATACACTTATCATAAAAAAAGGTAAAAAGATATTCCATAAGGTTATTATCGGATAAAAATAGCTAAATATTTATTTTGTTATTTGTGTAAAAAATAGAACATTTGTCGAACATTATCGAATATAAGTAATAATATCCTTTTTTATTTGACAATATAAACATAAAGTAGTATACTAAGTTCATAGATAAGAGATATTACTTGTCGGGCAAAAAATATATTAGAATAAAACACTTTTTGCAACAAACCACCGACATTTAATATAAAAGGACTGAGCAGTTTTGCTTAGTCCTTTTTTTGTAGAAAAATACCCTATAATTTAAATTATAGGGTAAGAATGTTTTTATTTATTAAAAATTAGCATCTATCTCCATATAAGGTCTGCCGTTAAGTGACATATCAGCAAAATTATCATCAAGATATTCATAATACGCCTGTGAGCCTATCATAGCCGCATTGTCTCCACACAAAGATAGGTCAGGCATATATAGCTCCACACCAAGCTTTTTACACTCCTCAGTAGCCTTTTTACGTAGCCAGCTATTCGCTGAAACACCTCCTGCAATAGCAAGCTTATCATAGTGTAAATCCTTTAAAGCCTTTTCTGTCTTATCCCAAAGTATATTGGCAACCTTATTACAAAAGGATGCCGCCATATCTTCACGAACAATAGTTTCGCCTTTTTGCTCTGCATTGTGAACAGTATTTATAACTGCAGTCTTTAGTCCAGAAAAGCTAAAATCATATTCACCCTCTGTATGTGGAGTAGGGAGGTTGTACGCCTTTGGATTTCCGCTATGGGAAAGCTTATCTAGCTGAACACCACCAGGATATGTAAGACCTACTGAACGTGCCGCCTTGTCAAATGCCTCACCAGCGGCATCATCTCGAGTTCTGCCAACTATTTTAAATCTTGTGTAGTCCTTTACTTCTACAATGTGGCTGTGTCCACCAGAAACAACTAGGCACAAAAATGGAGGCTTTAAATCTACATTTGTTATATAGTTTGATGCAATATGTCCACGAATATGGTGAACAGGTATTAGTGGCTTATTTAGTGACATTGCAAGTCCCTTTGCAAAATTAACTCCAACAAGCACAGCACCAATTAAGCCAGGAGCTGCTGTAACTGCTATGGCATCTATCTCCTCTGGTTTCATATTAGCACAAGTAAATGCTTGCTCGACCACAGAGGTAATATTTTCAATGTGTCTACGTGATGCAATTTCTGGAACTACTCCGCCATATTTTCTATGCTCCTCTATCTGTGTATTTACCACAGAGGATATAATCTTTCTTCCATCCTCAATGACAGCAGCTGCTGTCTCATCACAAGAGGATTCAATAGCTAAAATTCTCATATATTATTCTCCCATATTTATATGCTTTATTATGTCTATAACTTCAAAAAGTGAAACAGCATTTAGATTAACTTGCTCTAAAAGCTCTTCTGGAATATCTATTAAATCTCTAACAAATACTGTGTAAACTCCCGACGCTAAACAAGCGCGTATACCATTTGCAGAGTCCTCAATACCCATACACTCATCAGGAGTTAGTCCTAGCACCATAGCCGCTTTTACAAATATATCTGGAGCAGGCTTTCCATTTGTTACCATATCTCCTGTAATTATCTCATCAAAATAGTCCTTAATATTCGCATATTTAAGAGTATGCTCAGCACTTTCTCGAACTGTAGAAGTAGCTACAGCTGTTTTTATTCCGCTTTTCTTTAAAAAGTCAAGTAGCTCTTTAGCTCCACTTTTTAGTTTAACTCCTTCTTTTTCTTTTATTAGTGAATAGTTGTCCATTACTGACTTATGAAATCTATCATACTCTATATTATCACCATATATGCTAAGAACTATTTTTCTAAAGTTTTGATTTGAAACACCTCTTACTCTGTCTAGTATATTTTCCTGTGGCTCAAGGTTTTGCTCTTTTAGAGCCATTACTATACTTCTACTATATACTATCTCGGTATCTGTAAGTGTACCATCCATATCAAATAAAACACCTTTTATTTTCTTCATAATTACTACTCCTTAATAATACATTGTCATTATAATACCATCTTCTGATGGTTTACTATAAAAATTCTTTCGTAAGCCTACTTTATTAAAATTAAACTTTTTGTACAAGCTGATAGCATTGCTATTGCTCTCTCGTACCTCAAGGGAGATAAAGGTCAGAGCTTTTTCGATACCAAGCTCGATAAGTCTTGATAATAGAGCCATTGCAATACCTTTTCCTCTTTGGGTTGGTAAAACAGCAATATTTGTTATATATCCCTCGTCAAGAACTGTTTGTAAGCCAACATATCCTAGTATACTATCTTTTTCCAAATAAACAAGTAAAAAAGAGGAACTTTTTTTTATTTCATCTGTTAAGGCTTTTTCACTCCAAGGCTCGCTAAAACAAAGTCTTTCTATATTTGCAACCTGCTTTATATAGTCTAAATCATCTTCCTTTAGTATATATATCATAGATTAATGTGCCTCTCCCCAGTTTTTACCAATATTTGTATCAGCAATCATTGGAACAGCAAGCTTAATTGAATTTTCCATCACGCTTTTAACAATTTCTCTTACCTTTTCCGCATCCTCAACAGAAGACTCAACTATAAGCTCATCGTGTACCTGCAAAATTAATCTTGCATTAAGCTTTTGCTTTTTAAGCTCCTTATACACTCTAATCATAGCTATTTTAATTATATCTGCCGCTGTACCCTGTATTGGCATATTTTTTGCTACTCTTTCTCCAAAGGCTATTATGTTTTTGTTGCTACTCTTTAGCTCAGGTAAATATCTTCGTCTTCCAAAATAGGTTTTTACATATCCATTTTTCCTTGCTTTTTCTACGGTAGTATCTAAATATTCCTTTACGCCCTCGTATGTTTTAAGGTAGTTTTTAATGTAGCCATCAGCCTCTGCAACACTTACTCCTATATCCTTAGAGAGAGAAAAAGCACCAATTCCATAGACAATACCAAAATTAACTGCCTTTGCTCTGCTACGCATTTGTGGAGTAATAAATAGGGGAGGTAGGTTAAAAACTTGTGATGCTGTATTTGTGTGTATATCCTCACCGCTCAAAAATGCCTCAATCATATTTTTGTCTTCCGCTAGTGATGCAAGTACTCTAAGCTCAATTTGAGAGTAGTCGGCATCTATAAGAGTGTTGTTTTCATTAGCGACAAAGAATGTTCTCATCTTTGAACCTGGTTCAGACCTGATTGGAATATTCTGTAAATTTGGCTCTGTAGAGCTAATACGACCTGTCCTAGTCTCTGTTTGATTAAATGATGAGTGTATAATATCATTTTCATCAGCAACCTTTAATAGTCCCTCTACATAGGTGCTATTAAGCTTAGTATACTTGCGATATTCAAGTATCTTTGCAACGATGGGGTGGTGAGGAATAAGCTTTTCTAGTATTTCTGCATTTGTTGAATATCCTGTCTTTGTCTTTTTCGCAAATGGTAGCTCTAGCTCCTCAAAAAGCACAACGGACATCTGTTTAGGCGAATTAATATTAAACTCGTGTCCAGCAAGTTCATATATTTCCTTTTCTAGCTCATCAATAAGAACCTTTATCTCGCTACCAAAAGCTTTAAGAGCTTCTGTATCTATTTTAAATCCATTAATTTCCATAGAGGCAAGAACCTCTGCAAGTGGTAGCTCAATATCATAGTAAAGATATTCCTCATCATTATCCTTAATCTGAGCTTCTAGGTACTTATAAAGATTTAATATAGAGCAGGCTGAATTTATAAGCTCATTTTTCTCATTAACTGAATGATAATTAATACCATATTCACCACAAAGCTTTGGTATCGTATATTCAGATGAATCTGGGCTAAGTATATATCCTGCAAGAGAAATATCAAAGGTAATATTTTGTGGTTCTATATCATTGATAAAGCAATATCTATATATAGCCTTTGTAGATGAACAAATCTTATTTATACTTGATGAAAATATAATATCCTTATCACTATTTTCAGTTACTGTCATATATATACCACTATCATTCGATACTGCCATTTCATCAATATCATCACCCCTACAAGTAATAGATATATATGTGCTTTCTGTATTTTTGATAATATCAGAAATATTATTTGTTTCCTTATACTCAAGATTTACTTCTTCGGATACTGTATTTTCCTCATCAGTTGATAAATTTTCTGGTATGCTAAGCTCATAACGCTTTATAAGTGAATGTAGCTCGAGTTTTGAGAAGATTGAGTAAAGTCTGTCATTGTCCATTTGAACATTTCTTGTAATCTCATCAAAATCACCAATAGGAACATTCGTATCTATAGTACCGAGTGTGCGACTTAATGATGCCAGCTCCTCGCCCTCAATTAATTTCTTTCTAACTGACGGTGTAACATCTATATTCTCAATACTTCTATATATTTCCTCTACAGAACCATAATTTTTTATAAGTGAAAATGCTGTTTTCTCTCCTATGCCCTTAACTCCAGGAATATTATCAGAAGAATCTCCCATAAGTGCCTTTGTTTCTATTAGCTTAATTGGTTCTACTCCATATTTTTCAGTCACCGCTTTAGGTGTCATCTCTAAATAATCAGTATTTGTTGCAAGCATAACAGTTGTATGCTCATCTACAAGCTGTAGTGAGTCTCTATCTCCTGTGATAAGGTAGGTATCACCGCCATTTTGCTCGCACATACGAGACAAAGTACCAAGTATATCATCAGCCTCATAGCCCTCAAGAGTCACAACTGGATAGCCTAGTGCAGATATAATCTCCTTTATATAAGGCATCTGAGAAGCAAGCTCAGACGGCATACCCTTTCTCTGTGCCTTATACTCTGTATACATCTTATGTCTAAAGGTTGGGTGCTTTAAATCAAACGCAAAAACAGTTCTATCTGGTTTAATCTCATCTACAAGCTTCTTCACTATATTAAAAAAGCCGTAAATTGCATTTGTATATTGTCCGTCCTTTGTTGTAAGTATCTTTATTCCATAAAAAGCTCTATTCATAATACTATTTGAATCTACAACGCAAAGTTTCATAAATATATTAGACCTCCATATCTAAAAATTAAAATTAACTGATAATATTGTATCATAAATCTTGTGCTTTGTCATTTTTTGATGTATAATTTTTTATGTAGCTTTTAAAATAAGCAATATATATAAATAGTATGTAATAATCTATTTATTTAATGTATAAAATGCTGTTATTAATAAATTGAGGTGATTTTTATAAAAATAGGTAACGTAGAAATAAAAAAGACAACGGCTCTAGCTCCTATGGCTGGAACAGCTGATAAGGCATTTAGAACTATTTGTGAACACTTTGGCGTAGCGTACACAGTCGGTGAAATGGTTAGCGCAAAGGGTCTAGTTCAAGGTAGTGTAAAAAGCGGAAAGCTTATGGAAAGGGAATTTAATAATATTCCTTTCGCTGTACAGCTATTTGGTGCAGAACCATATTCAATGCAAGGGGCTGTAGAATACTGTATGGAATATAAGCCTGATATAATTGATATAAATATGGGCTGTCCTGCTCCCAAAATTGCTGGTAACGGTGGTGGTAGCGCACTTATGAGGGATATTAAGCTCTCTGAAGAAATTATAAAAGCGGTAAGAAAGGAGTCTCCCGTTCCTGTTACAGTAAAATTTCGTAAGGGCTGGGACGAAAATAACATAAATGCCGTAGAATTTGCCAAAATGTGCGAGCAAGCTGGAGCGGATGCAGTTGCTATACACGGAAGAACTCGAAAACAAATGTATGCCCCTCCTGTAGACTGGGATATAATCGCAAAGGTTAAGGAAAGTGTAAAAATTCCTGTTATTGGTAACGGAGACGTAATAACTCCAGAGGATGCAAAGAGAATGTATGAGCATACAGGCTGTGACCTAGTTATGATAGGAAGAGGTGCTTTAGGAAGACCTTGGATATTTTCACAGGTAGAGGACTATCTGAAAAATGGCTCCTATCTACCTAATCCGCCAATAGAGGAGCAGATGGCAATAATGAAGGAGCATATTAAGCTTATGATTGAAAATAAGGGTGAAAAAATTGCATTTAGTGAGGCTAGAAAGCATTGTGCGTGGTATATAAAGGGCATAAATGGTGCAGCAAAGCTTAGAGCTATGTGCGGAAGCATATCCTCATTTGAAGATATAGAAATTCTATCAGAAAAGGTCATTGAGTTAAAATAGTATTCTTTTGATTTAGTAGCTCAGACGAACATATTAAAGCATATAGATTAAACATAAAATTTTTTAATATAATTTATAAAATATGTGATAATATCACTTGACAAATAAATACTATGTTATATAATAACCTAAGATAATAAATATTAAATATGGAGGAAAATATATGGAAACAAATCTAAATCTAAAAGGAACAAAATCAGAAGCAAACCTAAGAGCAGCTCTTTCTGGCGAATCAATTGCTAGAAATAAATATACATACTATGCACAACAGGCAAGAAAAGAAGGTCTTGAGGATGTTGCAAATTTGTATGAGCGTATGGCTAAAAACGAAAGTGAGCACGCTAAGATATGGTATAAATATCTAAACGGAGAAATGAAATCTACAATGAATAACCTTTATGAATCAGCATCAGGCGAGGGTTATGAATATTCAAATATGTACCCTAAATTTGCTCAGATTGCAAGGGAAGAGGGCTTTGAGGAGCTAGCGAAAAGGTTTGAAAACATAGCTGAAATCGAGCATAACCACGAGCTTACCTTTATGAAGGCTATGGCTAATATAACTCAAAAGAACACAACTTTTGAGCCTGAACAAAAGGAAACAGAGAAGAAATATGAGTATCGTTGTGTATTCTGCGGTAAGGTTTCAGATAAGCCTCTTGACGTTTGTCCTGTTTGTGAGGCAATAGGTGCTTTCCAACACATCTAATAAAAATATTAATTAATAAAAAAATACAAGGCTACTGTAATGCAAAATAATTACAGTAGCCTTTATTTTTATCCTATTTTATTTACAATCTCATTAACTATGTTATGAGCTACATCAGCTTTAGACATTAATGGAAGCTCTTTTAGAGTATCCTTAGTGATTATAGTAACTACATTAGTATCTACTCCAAAGCCTGCACCATTTATTTTTAGATTGTTTGCAACTATCATATCTACATTTTTCTTGTGTAGCTTTTTTGTGCTATTTTCAACTAGATTTTCAGTTTCCATTGAAAAACCACATATAAATTGATTTTCCGTTCTATTATTACCTAGAAAATCTAAAATATCAGTTGTGGCTTTAAGTAAAAGCTCTGTTTTAGTATTTCCGCTTTTCTTTATCTTATTATCTGATGTATGTACTGGTGTAAAATCTGCCACAGCAGCGGACTTTATAATTATATCATAATCCCTATATATATTTCTTATTTCATTATACATATCATCTGCACTTTTTACATCAATGGTGTTTACAAACATAGGCTTACGCAAATTAGTAGGGGCTGAAACTAATGTGACATTAGCTCCTCTAAGCATACATTCATAGGCTAGCTTATAACCCATTTTACCTGTTGAATGATTAGTAATATATCGTACAGGGTCAATGCTTTCTTGAGTACCTCCTGCTGATATAAGAACATTTTTACCTAATAAGTCTTTTTTCGTTAAGGCTCTTTCTATATACGCTAGTAGAGTTTCATTATCTGGAAGCTTGCCCTTGCCAACGTCCCCACACGCAAGTAAGCCCTCAAACGAGTCTACAATATCAAAACCATCTCCAATAAGGGTACTTATGTTTCTCTGAGTGGCTATATTTTCAAGCATAGCTGTATTCATAGCTGGCGCTACTATCTTTGGGCATTTGCAAGCAAGAACTTGTGTTGTTAGTGCATCGTCGGCTATACCATTTGCAAGCTTTGCTATGATATTCGCTGTAGCAGGAGCAATCATAACCACATCGGCCTTTTTCGCAAGTGAAATATGATGCACATCGAAAACTCCTGTTCTTGCAAATGTATCTGTTACGCAAGGATTATTTGTAAGTGTCTCAAATGTTAGGGGAGTAATAAACTCCTGTGCATTTTTTGTCATAACAACATTAACATCATATCCTTTTTTCACTAGAAAGTGAGAAAAATCTGCCATTTTATAGGCAGCTATTCCTCCCGTAACTCCAAGTAATACAGTCTTTTTTTCCATAATATCCTCCTAATCTAAGCAAAAAGGCTCTTCATAAAATTGAAAAGCCTTTTGTAGTATTAACTAAATTATTTTTTACCTGGATAGCGATGTCCTATAAAGTCCTCAGGATTCATAACCTTACCATTTATACGCACTTCAAAGTGAAGATGCACACCATAGGCTCTACCTGTAGCACCCATATATCCAATTAGCTGACCTTGTCGCACATATTGACCTGGACGAACTAATACAGTACTCATATGAGCATAACGTGTCATTACTCCGTTGCCGTGATCTATATCTACTCGCTTTCCATAAGCTCCGTTAGGATAGTTAAATGCTTTCGTCACTGTTCCTGATTTAGATGCTAGTATAGGGGCACCATAATAAGCACCAATATCAGTACCCGTATGCGTTGGATAACCATATAGTCCACACGTAATTCTACCGCCCTCTACAGGCCACATAAATGAATTTGACTTATCACTGCCCTCGGACATAAATTGCTGAGGCAAAAGTGTACCACGCTTTTTAACTGCATTTTTAGGCTCTTGTATAACAGTCTCCTTAAGTCTTGTTTCACCCACACGCTCACCGTCAATATAGACTACATCAGAGACTATCTCTTTTTTACCCTTAATTCCATTTGATACAATCTCTGTATAACTAGTAGGATACCTATTATCATCTATATAATCCGTAGAAAATGGTATATCCTCCTCGTAGGTTTCTCTTTTGGTTAGTTTTATTCCAAGGTTTAGCTCCACATTATCTACTGTCAAGGTTTCACCTGTATATATCGAAGGATGTACTTCATTTTCGTTTGGTATTCTAGTATTTAATTTTGGATTTAGCTTAATAATATTTTCTACTGTGGTTTTATTTTCCTTTGCAATGGACTCTAAGGTATCTCCATCATTTACCTTTACAGTCTTCATAACACTCTTGTTGCTTTCGATACTATTTTTTAGCTCAAGAGTAGTTTTTATTGAAGAAATTGGGTAAATACCATTTTTTACAACAATTTTCTTTTGAAGCTCTATCTTTTCATAGTCGCTATCTTTTCTGTATTCGTCCAGAATAGAATTTATATATACCAAAAATTCGTTTCCATTTTCTACTGCTCCAAAAAAAACATCATCAATATATATTCCATCACACTCTACAACCTCAGAGCTTATTCTTTCAAGTATTCTGTTTGTAAGAGTATCTGTATCCGTTACTTTTTTATTGTTTACAATCACTAGATTAAAGTCTGGTGCTATTGGATTGTAGCTAGTCATATCACTCTCAATTATTCTTTCCTTCATCTTGTTTTCAGCAAGATAATAATCAGAAACTGAGCTTACATAACCCAGAACCTCACCATCATTTTTAATTTCAAGTAAATAATTTAGGTCATTAAAATAAATTATACATGCCGCAAGTATTGAACAGCCTAAAACAGGAAGTATATAGTCAATAATTTTTGAAAAACTCTTCCAAATTCCTTTTAAATACCATCCAAGTCCTTTTACTGCATTTTTAAAGCCTGCAAAACCCTTTTCGTGATTCCAAATATATTTATACTTATAGCTAACTGTTAGTTGCGAGCTTTCTTTAAATGGAGCAGCACAGCTCTCTATAACCTTTGAGAAAAATCTTGATAGAACAAGCACAACTTTTCTAAAATAGTGAGGAATATATACACTAATAATACTCGTTAATAAATTAAATGAACCACTTATATATGTACCCAGCTTAATAATGCTTTCTCCAGTATTATTAATATAATCGTAGACATAGTCTATCTCGTTATCTATTTTATTTTTTATTACAATATTTTGGGGTAAATCTATGGAATTTTTTGTTGTTAAAGCTTTTTTTTCCTTTATTTTCTCTTTTTCTCTTTGAATTTCTGTTTTTGACCTTGCATTTTTAGAAAAGTCAAAGGTTTCTTTGATAATTTGTAATATCTTTTTCTTATTAACAGACTTTATTTTATTATGTATTTTATTTAGATTATCTTTATTTATATTTGATAGCGAAGCTATATTATTCTCTTTTATTTTTTCTGCTTCATTATTTATTTTTTCATCAAATATGCTATCATCCATAACATCGCCTTTATTTTCCTTCGTGTTCATCACTCCAATCACATAATTACAGTACTACAAGGTAATTATATTATATTTAAAATATAAAATCAAGTAAAATAAAATGAACAAGGATTACATATTTATTATATATATTTGAAACGTTTAATTCTTTGCATATCTAAATAGTACATATATGCACATATTTTTTTGTACATTATATCCATTGTTAATATTTAACAAAGATGATAGAATGTACACTATACAGTTACAAATGTTTTTCTACACGAGAAAATATTATAAAAAGGAGTTATTATGGACAAAATGAATAACACTTCAAATCTACTACTTGTAGATAGCTCTGTATTACCAGATGTATTCGAGAAGGTAGTCGAAGCCAAAAAGCTCTTAGCTACAGGACAAGTAAAAAACAATTCTGAAGCGGCAAAGCAAGCTGGAATATCAAGAAGCGCTTTCTATAAATATAAGGACTTTGTTTTTGTACACAATCAAGAGATTGATGAAAAGGTTGTTACAGTTAGTGCTAGTCTTAATGATAACCCAGGCGTACTATCAAGTGTAATTAACGAAATAACAAGACTAGGTGGCAATATACTTACACTTAACCAAAATATTCCTGTTGACGGAGTAGCTCCAGTTTCTATATCCATTAGGCTTGAAAGAAATATAGATCTCATAGATATTACAAATGAGCTTAGAAGAATAAATGGTATAGTAGATTTAAAGATAAGAGCAACAAGGTAAAATCAAAACATAACAATAAGGAGGTAATTCTATGAAGATAGCTATAATGGGGCATGGTGTGGTAGGCTCTGGCGTTATGGAGCTAATAAGAACAAACAATACTTCTATAACACAAAAAGCAGGAGAGGCTGTTGAAGTAAAGAAAATTCTTGACCTAAAGGATTTTCCAGAGCTTAGCTATTCAGATTTATTTACAAAAAGCTTTGATGATATATTAAATGATGAAGAAATAGGTGTTGTTGTGGAGACAATGGGCGGAATAAATCCTTCATATAATTTTGTTAAACAATGCCTAGAGCATAGAAAAAGTGTGGTAACCTCTAACAAGGAGCTTGTTGCAACAAAGGGTGCAGAGCTTATTTCTATAGCAAAAGAAAATGATGTCAACTTTTTGTTTGAGGCAAGCGTAGGAGGCGGTATTCCTATAATAAAACCTCTTCATCTTTGTCTAGGTGCAAATGAAATAATAGAGATTGCTGGTATATTAAATGGAACTACAAACTTTATACTCACAAAAATGATAGAAGAAAATATGGATTTTGATGTAGCCTTAAGGCTTGCTCAAAAGCTAGGTTATGCCGAAAAAGACCCTACTGCAGATATAGAGGGGCAGGATGCTTGTAGAAAAATTTGTATACTTGCATCCATTGCCTTTGGAAAACATATATATCCTCAAAACGTACATTGCGAGGGCATAACAAAAATTTCATTGAGTGATGCAAAAAATGCTGAAAAATTAGGCGGAGTTATAAAGCTTATTGGTAGAGCAATGCCTTGTGAAAACAAACAGCTTGAAATTGAAGTAATGCCTTCTATAATTATGAATGACAGTCAATTAGCAAGCGTTAAGGATGTATTTAATGCTATACTTGTAAGGGGTAATGCTACGGGAGACGTTGTATTCTATGGTAAGGGTGCTGGTAAGCTTCCTACTGCATCTGCTGTGGTTTCAGATGTTATTGATGCAATAAGAAACCCTAGCTATATAGATACATTGTCTTGGATAGATAGTAATGATAATAATATTGTCCCTTATGATGAAATAGTAGCTGACTACTACATAAATATTAACATAGACGATAAAAACAAGGCTTTGAATATCTTTGATAAAGTAAATATTATCTCAGAAGATAAAAATTGCTTTGCTTTTACTATAAATAGTGTTAAACTAAAGGATATAACAGAAAAGCTAAATATAGAAAATATCAAGGCTAATAATATAATAAAAATTCTAAACTACTGATTGGGGTGAAAAAAATGATTTCTATACAAGTACCAGCAACTAGTGCAAATATGGGTTCTGGATTTGATTCACTTGGAATAGCTCTATCACTATATAACACCGTAAATATGGAAGAATGGGATAGTATTTTTATAGAATCAACAGATAACGCACCAATTCCAACAGATGAGCATAATCTAATATATAAGACTGTTAAATCTGTCTATGATATGTGTGGCAAAAGTCTCAAGGGTATACACATTCAGCAGACAAACAATATACCCTTAGCTCGAGGTCTTGGTTCAAGCTCCGCTTGTATTGTTTCAGGAATTATGGGTGCAAATAAGCTACTTCGTGAGCCTTTATCAACACAAGATATAATAGATATGGCTGCAAAACTTGAAGGTCATCCTGACAACTCAACTCCTGCTATACTAGGTGGACAGGTGGTCTCATCAATGGAAAATAATAAGGTTTATTATTCTAAGCAAGTTATAAATAATGACCTCTCTTTTGTCGCAATCATACCTGACTTTGAGCTTAAAACAAGCGATGCAAGAGCCGCTTTACCCACAAAGGTTGATATAAAGGACGCAACCTATAATCTATCAAGAGCAGCTCTTATGGCACTAAGCCTTGCTACAGGCAACTATCAAAATATAAGGGTTTCTTGTAGCGACAGACTACATCAGCCATATAGATTGCCACTTATATCTGGAGCAAGAGAAGTAATAGATTATGCCTATAATTTAGGCGCATACGGAGCTTATATAAGTGGTGCTGGTTCAACACTAATGTCAATTATAAAATCTGACGATTTATTATTTATAGAAAAAATGGAACAGAAAATTAAGGCTATGAACAAAGAAAACTGGAAAATAGTTATGCTAAAACCTGATAATAATGGTACAGTTATAACTGAATTATAAAATCTTTTAGCAAAATACACGGCTATTTTTATTATGGAGGTACAATAATGGGACTAATAGTACAAAAATTTGGAGGTAGTTCCGTCAAAGATGCAGAACATATTATAAATGTTGCTGACATTGTTACCAAGGCTTATGACAATGGAAACAACATTGTAGTTGTTGTCTCTGCCCAAGGCGATACTACAGACGATTTACTTGCAAAAGCGGCTGAAATAAACACTAAAGCCTCGAAACGAGAAATGGATATGCTATTATCAACAGGTGAGCAAATTTCAGCGTCTCTACTTGCTATGGCTATAGAAAAGCTCGGCTATCCAGTAAAATCCTTAACAGGCTGGCAGGCTGGCTTTGTAACTGATACAACGCACAGCAACAGCAGAATAAAACGTATAGAAAAAGAAAGACTTCTCAATGAAATTGATAAAAAGAATATAGTTATCGTTACTGGCTTTCAGGGAGTAAATATGTATGATGATATTACTACCTTGGGTAGAGGAGGCTCTGATACAAGTGCAGTAGCTATTGCAGCTGTTCTTCATGCAGATATATGTCAAATATATACCGACGTTGATGGAGTTTATACTACAGACCCAAGAATTGTGCCAAATGCCAGAAAGCTCGACGAAATATCCTTTGATGAAATGCTTGAGCTGTCAAGTCAAGGTGCTCAAATTTTGCATACTAGAAGTGTCGAAATGGCAAAGAAATATAGTGTAAATCTTGAGGTACTTTCCAGTATTACTAAAAAACCAGGTACAAAGATAAAGGAGGAAACAACTGTGGAAAAATTACTTATTAAAGGTATTGCAAAAGATGAAAATATAGCGAGACTATCAATTATAGGAATAGATGATACTCCAGGTATAGCCTTTAAAATATTCTCTCAGCTTGCTGCAAGGAAAATAAACGTTGATATTATTTTGCAGTCGGTAGGTAGAGATAACAAAAGGGATATTTCATTTACTGTTGATGCATCGCAAAAGGATGATGCTATGGAAGTTCTAGAAAATATGAAGGGAATACTAAATCCTATTTCTATGATGGCAGATGAAGAGGTTGCTAAGGTTTCCATTGTTGGGGCTGGTATGATTACAAATCCTGGTATAGCCGCTGGTATGTTTGAGGCTCTCGCTGATATGGGAATTAATATTCAAATGATTTCTACATCAGAAATTAAAATATCCGTTCTTATTGATAAAAAGGATACTAAAAAAGCGGTAACTGCTATTCACGATAAATTTATTGTATAATACTTTAATATAACTAACAAAAATCTCATCTATCTTACCAGTAGGCTTGATAGATGAGATTTTCTATTCATTATAATCTTTGTGTATATTTTCTATTTCTCTTGCTATTGTGTGTAGCTTTTCTAATAATTCATTTGTCTTTATTTCAGAATCTAAGGTTACCTGAACGGACTTTTCACTAATCATTAGCTTTGCTTTTTTTGCCGCTTCAACTATAATTTGCTTAGCACTTGAATTAGCAACCGACATCTTGGCATTTATCTCGTTTTGTATTCTTTCAGCTTCTTTTTTTGCCTCAGAAACTATTTTTTCCGCTTCTTGAGTAGCCTGCTGTATAAGTGTTTCTGCTTTTATACTCACATTTTCCATTATTTCATCACAATGTCTTTGCGTATCAGATAACAAGGTATTAGTTTTCCTCTGTTCAGCTAGGTATAGTGCAACCTCATCATTTCTACCATTAAGTTTTTGCTCCATTTCCCGCATCTTTTTATCATTTTCCTTTATGAATGATTGTGCCTTTAGCATAGTTGACTGCATATCAATAATTGATTCATTTGCATTTTGTAGCTTAACTTCTAAATCTCGGGAATGCTCCTTCTCACAATTAAGCTGATAAACTAAGCTGTCTATATCCTCTGAATAATTACTATATGTACCCTTATCATATTGGGAGTCATCATAATCTTCTTCTAACGACTCTGTAAATTTAAAGTTACTAAAATGATTATTAAAGCCATTTATATCATCGAAATCTTGCATATTAAAATCTCCTTAAAGCATAATTGATTTTATTTTACCACAAAACGATAATAAATGCACTACCTTTAAAATATTTTTTTGAAAATTAAAATATGACTTTGCATTTGACAAATAAATATGCTATAATGTAATGTATGAAATTTTATTTTGTACATTACCAAAAAATAATTAAAATTAATTCATAAACCATTAACAAACGGAGGATTTTAGCAATATATGGAAAAAAATAATAAAGAATATTTTGAGGATACCAATTTAATAGTTGGACGAAATCCTGTAATGGAGGTTCTGCGTTCAGATAGAGAGGTTGAATGTATTTATTTGCTGAGTGGAGACAGAAAGGGTCCGCTTAATAAAATATATGCTATGGCTAAGGATAGAAAAATTCCTGTTAAGGATATAACCTCAGATAGACTTACAACGATGACAAAAAACGAAAATCATCAGGGCGTTGCGGCACTTATTTCTGCAGCTAATTATGGCACAATGGAGGACATATATAAAAAAGCTGGAGATGAACCGCTTTTTGTAATAATAGCTGACGAAATAGAAGATCCACACAACTTGGGAGCTATCATACGTACAGCCGAGTCGTGCGGAGCTCACGGTATTATAATACCTAAAAGACATAGTGCAGGTCTTACCTCAACAGCAGTTAAGGCATCTGCGGGAGCTGTTTTCCATATTCCAATAGTACGTGTTCCAAATATAGTATCTGCAATCGAAGAGCTTAAAAAGGATGGTATGTGGTTCTATTGTGCAGATATGGATGGACAAAATTGGAGTGGCGTAGATTATTCTGGAAAGGTTGGTCTTATTGTAGGCTCTGAGGGCTTTGGTGTTAGTAGACTAGTTAAGGAAAAATGTGATTTTACAGTATCTCTACCTATGCTTGGCAAGGTAAATTCCTTAAACGCATCAGTAGCCGCAGGTATAGTAATGTATGAAATTACACGACAAAGACAGAATATTAAAGCTATAAACAAAGGTTAAATTTACGGAGGTCCTAAATTATGTCTGATAATAAATATTCTGCCGATGAGATACTAAAGGAACTCAACTCGGCTACAAAAAAAGATAATAATATAAATAGATCTCAAGCTACTAGAAATTACTATGCTAATACAACAACTACTAATTTAGAAAAAAACAAAAGATATGTAGACCTAACTAATAAAACATATTCTAATAATACAGGTCAAAATAGAAATACAGGATATATTGGAAATAGTAACCGAACATCCACTAACTACTCAAAAATGCAACAGGATGCTCAAACCTACTATAATGACAAATCTGTACCTCCAGATTTAATAAGAAATGCACGAATTAGCTTAAATTCACGACAAAATATCTCTGGAAATGATAGTATTCAGGACAGAAGATTTCAAAATAATGACGTATTTACAACACAAAATTATCAAAACAATACCTACAGAATAAATAATGGTCAAATTCGTGGTGTAAATATTAATGAAAATGATAACTTTGATAGAATAAATCCTAGTAACCCCAAATATCAAAGTATAGATGAGTTTTTATCTAATAGGCAAAATTACGGGGAGCTTGATGCCCAATTTGCCGAGGAGGAAAGACAAAAAGAGCTAGCTAACCTTTCAAGGGTGAGAAGAGCAAGTAAAAATCAAGAAAATTCAAATGCTCAAAAGTATCAAAATGTTGGCGAATTTTTATCTAATAGACAAAATTATGGGGAGCTTGATGCCCAATTTGCCGAGGAGGAAAGACAAAAAGAGCTAGCTAACC
>SAMEA104404100__coassemble_781_pt1 | contig 32689 bp, 27 predicted proteins | sample SAMEA104404100__metabat2_low_PE_067 | metagenome-assembled genome bin SAMEA104404100 (sample SAMEA104404100) | Balaenoptera acutorostrata | reverse complement strand
GTATATTTTTACAAACAAATATTATGGGTACAGCAACCTTGATGGATGCTTGTCGTAAATATGGAATAAAACGTTATCATCAGGTTTCAACTGATGAGGTATATGGTGATTTGCCTTTGGACAGACCTGATTTGTTTTTCACAGAGGAAACCCCTATTCATACTAGCAGTCCATATTCTTCTTCAAAAGCGTCTGCTGATTTGTTGGTGCTTGCTTATCACAGAACCTATGGTTTACCTGTTTCTATAAGTAGATGTTCAAATAACTATGGTCCTTATCATTTTCCTGAAAAGCTCATTCCTCTTATGATTGCAAATTGTTTAAATGATAAGCCACTTCCTGTTTACGGAGAAGGTTTGAATGTAAGAGATTGGCTTTATGTTGAAGATCACTGCAAAGCGATAGATTTAATTATACATAAAGGAAGAGTAGGAGATGTTTACAATGTGGGTGGACACAATGAAATGAGAAACATTGACATTGTAAAGCTTATTTGTAAGGCACTTGATAAACCTGAGAGCCTTATAACCCATGTTGCAGATAGAAAAGGTCACGATATGCGTTATGCGATAGATCCAAGTAAAATTCATAATGAGTTAGGCTGGCTTCCTGAAACAAAATTTGAAGATGGAATAAAGAAAACAATCCAGTGGTATTTGGATAATCGTGAATGGTGGGAAACTATTATCAGTGGTGAATATCAAAATTACTATGAGAAAATGTATGGTAATAGAGAATAAATGAGGTAAAATAATATGAATTTATGCACCAAAACCATCCTAGTAACAGGTTCAGCAGGATTTATAGGTTCAAATCTTGTTTTGGAGCTACTAAGGACGCAGGAAAAAGTAAATATTATAGGTATTGATAGCGTAAATGACTACTACGATGTATCCATAAAGGAATATAGACTTAGAGAAATAGACAAGGAAGTAGAAAAACATAATAGTTCTACTTGGACTTTTATAAAAGGCAATATCGCTGATAAAGAACTTATCAACAAAATTTTTGCAGAGTATAAGCCACAAATAGTGGTAAACCTAGCGGCACAGGCTGGAGTTCGTTATTCTATAACAAATCCAGATGCATACATAGAGTCAAACTTAATTGGCTTTTATAATATTTTAGAGGCTTGCCGTCATTCGTATGATAATGGCGAAACAGGTGTTGAGCATTTAGTTTATGCGTCAAGCTCTTCTGTTTATGGCTCGAATAAAAAGGTGCCATACTCAACAGATGATAAGGTGGATAACCCTGTCTCGCTATATGCGGCAACTAAAAAGAGCAACGAGCTTATGGCTCACGCATACTCAAAGTTATATAATATACCTTCAACAGGACTTAGATTTTTTACAGTTTATGGTCCAGCAGGTCGTCCAGATATGGCATATTTTGGTTTTACAAATAAGCTACTTAAAGGCGAAACAATAGAGATATTTAACTATGGCAACTGTAAGCGTGACTTTACCTATGTTGATGATATAGTTGAGGGAGTTAAGCGTGTAATGATGAAGCCACCTCAAAAGCAAAATGGTGAGGACGGACTACCTATACCTCCGTATGCTGTATACAATATAGGAAATAATCAGCCTGAAAACCTACTTGATTTTGTTACAATTTTGCAAGAGGAATTAATAAGAGCTGAGGTTTTGCCAAACGACTATGACTTTGAAGCACACAAAAAGCTAGTACCAATGCAACCAGGCGATGTGCCTGTAACATACGCTGATACAAGCGCATTAGAGTGTGACTTTGGCTTTAAGCCAAGCACAAGCTTGAGAGAGGGACTTCGTAATTTTGCTGAATGGTATAAGAAGTTTTATAAAATATAAATAAGGTGATGAAGATGAATACAAGTATAGAAAAAGATACCCACAGATACGGGGGGGGGGTATGTCCGCTATTTCAAAAATATTATAGAAGGTGTCAGTCGGCAAGGAATCCCATTTTGCTGATTTTTTATAAAATAATATTTAAGTATTTAAAACAAAAGAATCATATTGAATTATATTATAAAACAAAAATAGGAGATGGACTATATATAGGACATCCATACGGAATAACAATAAACCCTGAGGCAGTTTTGGGTAAAAATATAAATATACATAAGGGTGTAACTATTGGTCAAGAAAATAGAGGGGCAAGAAAAGGCACGCCAACAATAGGAAATGAGGTATGGATAGGAATTAACAGTACTATTGTTGGAAAAATATCCGTTGGAAATGATGTCTTGATAGCTCCAAACACCTATGTTAATTGTGATATTCCAGATCACTCTGTAGTATTTGGAAATCCTTGTATTATAAAGCATAGGGACAATGCGACGGAGGACTATATTAATAATAAAGTATAAATAAGGTGGCGTTTTAGATGAGAAAATTTGAGGACTTAAAAATAGCTGTGGCAGGTACTGGCTATGTTGGACTATCAATAGCAACATTACTAGCACAGCATCATACAGTTACTGCTGTGGATATTGTTCCTGAAAAGGTAGACAAAATTAATAATAGAATATCACCAATTCAAGATGACTACATAGAAAAGTACTTTGCAGAAAAGGAGCTTAAGCTAGTAGCGACTCTTGATGGTGAAAGTGCATATAAGGATGCGGATTTTGTTGTAATAGCTGCACCTACTAACTATGATAGTAAGAAGAATTTCTTTGATACTAGTGCTGTCGAGGCTGTTATTGAGCTAGTACTAAAAGTAAATCCTACAGCAATTATGGTTATTAAGTCAACTATTCCTGTTGGCTATACAGCGAGCGTAAGACAAAAATATCACACTAATAACATAATTTTTAGTCCAGAATTTTTAAGAGAGAGCAAGGCACTTTATGATAACCTATATCCAAGCAGAATTATTGTGGGTACAGATACAAATGACGAAATTCTAGTTAATGCGGCACATACTTTTGCGAAGTTACTTCAAGAGGGAGCTATAAAAGAGGATATAGATACTCTATTTATGGGCTTTACAGAGGCAGAGGCAGTTAAGCTTTTTGCAAATACTTATCTTGCACTAAGAGTTTCATATTTTAATGAGCTAGATACTTACGCAGAAATGAAAGGTCTTAATACACAAGAAATAATCAATGGTGTATGTCTTGACCCAAGAATAGGCACACACTATAATAATCCATCCTTTGGATATGGTGGCTATTGCTTGCCTAAGGACACAAAACAGCTTCTAGCAAACTATGCAGATGTTCCAGAAAACCTAATTGAAGCAATAGTAGAGTCGAACCGTACAAGAAAAGATTTTATCGCAGACAGAGTTCTTGAAATAGCAGGTGGCTACGAGGCTAACAGTGAGTTTAATTCGGAAAATGAGAAGGAAGTTGTAGTTGGCGTTTATAGATTAACTATGAAGTCAAATTCAGACAATTTTCGTCAGTCCTCAATTCAAGGTGTTATGAAACGAATTAAAGCAAAGGGTGCTACAGTCATAGTTTATGAGCCAACTCTTGAGAATGGTACTACATTCTTTGGTTCTAAAGTAGTAAATAACCTAGACGAATTCAAAAATCAAAGCAAAGCGATTATTGCAAATAGATATGACACATGCCTTGACGATGTTAAGGACAAGGTTTATACAAGAGATATTTTTAAGAGGGATTGATAAGGTAGCTTATGTATAATGATATGGAGAATAGCTGAATGATTTCAAAACAATTAATATTAAAAGCTGTAGAATTTATCCATCTGAAACGCATAATCAGATAGATAAGGAAACTATAGAATTAGATTTAGACAATCGTGGCACAAATTTAACAGGTTCGATTGAAAATAAGAAAAAACAAATTCTTGATTTTTTATTAGAAAATAAAGGTGTAAGAGATAATCATAATGAAATCATTTTAATTAGAATGATGAATAATTTAGTAAAAAGACTATTAAATAATGTAGAAAGAAATCTTGATAGTTTTGACATAGAAAATATGGACTTTGCAAGTGATAAAAATTTTTATAGATATTTAAGAATGGATGGGTATGATATAGATTTTGAAAGGAAATGTATTAAAGAGGGAATTTCTAATTTAATTCAGACTAGAAAAAAAGATGTTTATATTATGGAATATTTAAAAGAACATGAATTTACTATTGCATTGTGACACTATCAAGAAGCCAAAAGTAGTTATTTAAATGGAAATTATGCAGCATCAAATTTTCAACTCAGAACTTTTGTAGAAAGAGTTTTAGTGAAAATGTCCTTATATATTAAATTAAGGGAAAAAGATAATGAGACGATAAATAAGATATCAGATATTAATGAAAATCAGGCAATTTTGATTCTTGCAAAATGTAGAAATCCTATAATTGATATAAATTTAAATGAATTTGGAGAAGACAAATTAGGTTTTATTCAAGTATTTTGGAAAAGATTACATCCAGAAGGTAGTCACCATGGGCTGTCAGATATAGAAGGGACCTTATATCGTTATCAACTTGTACTTCTCAATATAGAATTATTACTTGATAGATTTGATAAAAGATATTTTGCTAATATTTATTAAATAAATGCAAGTTTATAAAAAGATATTTTTTACTGATAAGACATAGATATATTGAGAACTTTAATTAGATAAAATAGTAAATCTAAATTTTATTTGATTAAAATAATAGATACTGTGCAAAGTAAGCATATTAATTTCCATAGTGTTTTTTTAACTGACTAAATATTTAATGAAAATATACAAGTTTTCTAATTAAATTAGAAATAACGATTTATTGATGAAATAATTTTATTATATTAGTTATTCTCTACTTAAACAAAATAAAACCTACAAGATGTATGATTCCAGTATCACAAAAATTATAATAAAACTAGGAGGATGTCTAAGAAATGCAGTTTAATTCTTACATATTTATTTTACTTTTTCTGCCTGTTTCTGTTATAGGATATTTTCTTGTAAATAAATATTCTAAAAACAAAAACCTTGGGAATTATTATTTACTTGCAGCATCGGTGATATTTTATTGCTATGCAGGAGTAAAAAATTCGTTGATTTTATTAACAAGTGTTATAGTTAATTATTTTTTGTCGCTGCAGATTAAAAAGAAAGAAAAATACAAGAAATATTTACTGATAGTAGCACTTGTTTTCAATGTTGGATTATTATTATATTTTAAGTATACAAATTTTTTTGTAGCTAATTTTAATAGCCTTTTCAATTTAGATATAACTTTTAAAAATGTTATTTTACCTTTAGGTATTAGTTTTTTCACTTTCCAACAAATTGCATATATAATAAATATATATAAAAATAAATTAAATCACATTTCATTTTCTGAATATGCTCTATTTATTTTATACTTTCCTAAATTAATAATGGGTCCCCTTATTGAACCTGATAAGTTTATTGAACAAATAAGAGATGAAAATAAAAAATCACTTAATTCTGATAATATAATTGTCGGAATAAGAATGTTTAATATAGGATTGTTTAAAAAGCTACTATTAGCAGATATATTTGCAAAAGCAGTAACATGGGGATTTTCTAATTATGAAGCGGTTTCATCACTTGATTGGATAATTATTTCTTTATCATATACATTTGAGATTTATTTTGATTTTAGTGGATATTCTGATATGGCAATAGGTATATCAAAAATGCTAAATATAGATTTACCAATTAACTTTAATTCACCCTATAAGTCCTATTCAATGCGTGAATTTTGGAAGAGATGGCACATGTCATTAACTAACTTTCTAACAAACTATATTTATATTCCTCTAGGTGGCAGTAAAAAAGGTAAAATTAGAACCTACATAAATATGGTTCTTGTATTTGTTATTAGTGGTATTTGGCATGGTGCAAACTGGACATTTATTCTATGGGGACTTCTTAATGGAGCAATATGTGCAGTAGAAAGATTTTTAGGTGATAAAACTAAAAACATACATAATGGCTTTAAATGGTGTATGAATTTTACTATTATTAATTTATTATGGCTTTTATTCAGAGCTGAAAGCATTACTCAATGGCTTGATATTATTAAAAGAACAGTAAGCTTATCTAATATCTCAATAAGTTCAGGACTTATAAATGCTTTCAGTCTTCCTGAATTAAGTATTATTTATAAATTAACTGGACTTTCTTATTTTAACAACAGAATTTATGGATTTACAATGATTGCATATTTATTATTAGGATTTTTCATAGTGCTCTGCTTTAAAAACACATCAGAAAAAGAATATAAAAATACTGCTTTCAGTGCAATTGTATCAGCTATTTTATTAATATGGGGAATATTATCATTAGGAAGCATTTCAACATTTGTATATTTTGGTTTTTAGGGGTGTAAAATATGAACAATAAAAAATGGATTTCAATTTATTTAAGTATATTTTTTATAGGACTATTTTCAGTAATGGCGATAGCAATATATGTTGACCCATATTTTCATTATCACAAGCCTATTCTATCACTTAACTATACATTAAGTAATCAGCGTAGCCAAAATGATGGTATCTTAAAGCATTTTGACTATGATGGTATTATAACAGGAACATCAATGACAGAATGCTTCAAAACAACTGAAGCCAATAAAATATTTGATGCTGATTTTATAAAAGTTCCTTATTCAGGAGCTAGATTCAAAGAGACAAATGATGCTATTAAAACAGGCTTAAAGAGTAATAAAAATATTAAGTATGTTATACGTTCATTAGATAAATATGCGATATGTGTAGATAAGGATGAAAAAAGAGAAGATTTAGGAGCGTATCCAACATATTTATACGATAATAATATTTTTAATGATGTAAAATATATTTTTAATAAGAACATTCTTATTAATTTAGATATTCCATTAATAATATCCAAATTGAAGGGATCCCCAGGAGGAATAACATCATTTGATGATTATTCAAGTTGGATGAGTTATAGTAAATTTGGAAAACAATATGTTGTAGGAAGCAGGCTGTCATTCTCCAATCCTCAAAATGAGAATATGCTTTCAAATGAAGAAATAGATATTATTAAGGTAAATATAAAACAAAATATTACAGACCTTGCCAATGAATTCCCAAATGTGGAATATAATTATTTTTTCCCGCCTTATAGTATTGTTTGGTGGGGAGATACTTATTCGCAGGGTAATCTAAAAAAACAAATTCAAATTGAAAAAATAGCTATTGAGGAAATTCTTAATAACAGTAGCATTAGACTTTTTGGATTTGATAATATGACAGAAATATCAACAAACCTTGATAACTATAGAGATGTTACTCATTATGGCGATTGGATAAATACTAAAATGCTTGAATATATGAAAAAAGATGTTGGACTTTTAACCTTAGATAATTATGAAGATTATTTAAAAGAGGTGTATGAATTCTATTCTACATATGACTATAATTCTTTACTTGATTAAAATAATAGATATTCTACAAAGTAAGAACACTGATTTGCAATAGATATAAACAGACTTAAGGTATAAGAATATTTTAGAAAACTCTTAATTTCATCAGACCCAATACTTCCTTGGTAAAAAGATAAACTCAACCTCTGGAACCCATCTTAAAAATGAGTTTTAGAGGTTTTTCTTTTCTATGCTATACGCGGTATTATTTGGCGGTTACATTGCTCCAACTTTTGCAGTTAGAAATAGGAGAGTGCATCCTGAATTTTTACGGGCAAACTTACACAAAGTGTGAACACTATTGTTTGCCACTATGCCAATAGCTAAAAATATAAATCTATGGTATAATGATTAAAAAATATTATTTTGATTAAAAGGTCTAATAGAAACGGAGAAATTAAATAAAATCATAACAGAATAAAAAAGATATAGATAATTATATTCGCTGTTTGAAGAGTGGTTAGTTCAATATTGTCTACTCACAAACGATATGAAAATTATATTAATATGTAAATAAATGAATATACATCTTGTTCGAAATTAGTAAAAAAATGAAATGAGATATGGTCAAATAATCATTTAAGAAAATTTAATACTTAATTATTAATTGTTTAAGGTTTTAATTATGTTTCCTTTGTTAGAAATTAAAAGCAAAACATTCATATATGAAGGAGTGGTTTAATGGGCTATGTTCAAGTTATAAAAAATTTAGCAGATTTTATAAATGAAATAAACGATATAGATATAAAAAATGAACCTATGAAAAACAGGTTGTTGTTTAGAGGTCATAGTAATAAAGAATACGAATTAATGCCTAATATAGGAAGAAGATTTTCAAAAACCTGGGTCAATTCATTATTGACAGTAGAAAGGAGATTAATTGAAACTGTTCAAAGAAGATTTCCACTTGTTTTTCCTAATATGGAATATCCAGTTTTATTGTTAGCTAAATTACAGCATTACGGGATACCTACAAGAATGATGGATTTAACGGAAAATGCACTCGTAGCATTATATTTTGCTTGTAAAAATACAACTGAAAACGGTGAACCAAAAGACGGAGAGGTGATTTGTTTTTCTTCATATACGGTTTCGGCTTTTAATTCATATGCTAATGTTATTGCAGATACATATCGCTTAACAGATAACGCTCAAATGGAAATATCGAATTATATATATAGGGTAAGGACTCAAAATTACTATGTTAATCAACTTATGCTAAATTTTAAAGATGATATAGCTAAAGAAAAAACAAGATTTAAGAAATATATAGAGACCCCGATATTTTTAGAAGTAGGAAATGTTTGCGAAAGACAAGTTAATCAAAGAGGATATTTTATTATTTTCCCAAATGAATTACGTAAACAGAGTGATGAAAATATAAATATTATAGATAAAATAATTCCGATGGAAAAAGAAAATAAAAAAATTATCAAAAGATTAATAATACCACATGAAATAAAGAAGACACTTGTTTCTCAATTGGAAAGATGTGGTATAAATGATGATTTTATATTTCCTGATAATATAGATTATGTATGCAAAAATATCGTATCAGAAATTAAAAATAGCTTTCCTGATGATTACATAATAGGGAGATAAAATATTGCAAAAAAGGAGAGAGTAATTTGGATATTTAAAAAATAAAACAAATGACAAGTTGAATTTTGATTATAAATTTTCCTTTTTACAAGAGATTCCAAATTTATCAGATTATGATATTAATAAAATTATAATAGAAAATAATTTTTTATTATGTAGTGCATATATAATCGTGAAGTAAATAATCAATTCTAAGAGAAGTAATTAAGATGTGAAGGAAATAGCATATTCAAAGTAATATAATTGTAAAATAGGAAGATATTAATATTTGTTTTAAATACAATGAGTGTGTGTTTTTATACAGTAATATTAAAAAATTAAATATCATTCCGCTTAAGACAAAAGCATCGTAGAAATACGATGCTTTTTTGTTAGTAACCGCTAAATAATGTAACCGCCAAATAATACCGCGTTTGGCGGTTATGGTAAAGCTAAAATCAGTAACGCATATATAGGATGTAACCCTATATCATTGCAAGTTTTTCATACCTCCATAGATATTAAATAATTGTATTTTCCTTAATATTAGTTTTGGATTAAAACTATTTTATCACATTTTTAGGTTGTTGTCTTTTTTTAAAAATTTTATTGTAATATATCTATTTTAACTCTACAATTACTGAATATAACCTCCAAAGTCTAAACTTCAGAGGTTATATTCTTTTAGAATAATATTAAATTTAGTCTATATACTAATATCCTTACCACCATTTACTCTATTGAATATCAACAGTGATATTATCGTCAATAAAGTCAGTATTGTAGAAAGAGCAGCAGCTGTACCATAGTTTCCTCTTACCACCTCTGTATATACCGCAACAGTTAGTGTTTTTGTTTTACCTGTATACAGGATTATTGCTGTAGATAATTCACTTATCATAGTTACCCAGCTTAAAATAGCTCCTGCTATTACACCTGAAGCCATCATAGGAACTGTTACCTTAAAGAATGATTTCATCTTTGATGCCCCAAGTGATATCGCTGCCTCCTCTATACTCATAGGTATTTGCTGCAATATAGCAACTGATGAACGTATAGTATAGGGCAATCTTCTTATTATAAGAGCTATTATCATAATAGTCATAGTGCCACTTAGTAATATAGGACGCTTATTGAATGTTGTAAGTAAAGCTATACCCAAAACTGTACCAGGTACAATGTATGGTATCATTGATAATACATCCACAGTACTTGTTAGTGTGTTTCTACGTCTAACCACTAAATATGCTATAACAACAGCGAAAACTACAATTAATAGTAAAGATATAAGCGGTATTATTATTGTATTCTGTATACTACTTCCAAGCTTAGTAAAAGCAATCTTATAACTTTTTAATGAATATCCACTTACAAATATTTTACCTTTTGTATTCTTAAAGGATGTATATATTACATATAACTGTGGAACTATCGCTATACCTATTGTTATATATGAAAAAAGATATATCATAAATTTTGCTCCACCCTTTATCTCCTTTTCCTCAATAGGATGTAGTGCATTTAAAGAAAAGCTATTTCTATTAGAAATGAATTTTTGTATTAAAAATATAAAAGTTGTAATAACTATTGCTATAACGGCTATTGCTGCCGCAAAGCCATCATTACCTGCAACCTCATTTATAAATTCAGTATACAGTATTACAGGAAATGTTCTATATCCTTCTCCAAGTAACATAGGTGTTCCAAAATCTGCAAAAGAACGCATAAAGACTAGCAGTGTTGCCGCTAAAAGAGTGGGAGTTACAAGAGGAATAATTACCTTGAAAAAGCATTTGATTCCTGAGGTCCCAAGGTTTTTTGATGCTTCTATTAGTGAACTGTCTATATTTTTTAAAGCACCTCTTACATACATAAATACAAGAGGAAACAGCTGTAGTGCCATTACCAAAACAATTCCCCAAAAACCATATATATCAGGAAGCCTTATACCTATTTTTTTAAACACCTGTGTTATTGCTCCGTTTCGTCCTAGAAGTAATATCCAAGAGTAAGCACCTATAAAGGGAGCAGACATTGATGCTATTATTACAAGTATGTTAAGTACGGATTTTCCCTTTATTTTGTACGCTGTAAAGAAATATGCAAGTGGAGTTCCAATAGAAATTGCTATTAACGTGGTTGTTACAGACACTTTAAAGCTATTAAACAGGGTTTCAAAGTAGTAGCTTTTTGAGAAAAACTTTATAAAGTGCTCTATAGTAAGTTTTCCCGTTTCACCATCAATAACAGACTGCCTTATAAGGTGTGCCATAGGAAAAATTAGGAACAAAACATATAAGGAAATAGTTAATATTGTTATAATTCCCCATACATCAAAGCGAAATTTATTGTTATTCTTCATAATTATCGCTCCTTACAAAATTTGTGCTGCCATCTTTATTAAAGACATTTATCTTGTGTTTCTTTATTGTGAGAATAACATCCTGTCCTGGCTTTAATACATCATCCATAGAGGACTCCTCTACAATTTCTACAGAAACTCCAAAATCAGTTTCTACTAAATAGTGCGTATTTAAGCCTAAATATGTATATTCTCGTACTACACCCCCTATTCCATCATTTGTCTCCTTATTTATGACAAACTCCTCTGGACGTATGGAGCATAATACGTCTTGATTATCTATATTACTAATAGAATCCATTGTTAGTATATATCCATCATCAAAAACTATTTTTCCATCATCCAGCCTTGCCTCAACTATATTTGTTCTCCCTATAAATGTAGCTACAAAAACATTTTTGGGGCGTTGATATATCTCCTTTGGAGAACCTATATGCTGTATTACACCTTCATTCATAACAGCTATAGTATCGCTAATTGCCATTGCCTCTTCTTGATCATGTGTGACATATACTGTCGTTATTCCAACATTTTTTTGAGTTCTGCGTATAACACTTCTCATTTCCAACCTCAACTTTGCATCAAGATTACTTAAAGGTTCATCCATTAGTAGTACATCTGGAGAAATAACTAATGCTCTAGCTAAGGCAACTCTCTGCTGCTGTCCTCCAGAAAGCTGATTAGGCATTCTGTCTGCAAATTGAGAAATTTGCATTAATTCTAAATATTTATCTGTAAGCTCATTTATTTTTTCTTTGCTCATCTTTCGATTTTTCAGTCCGAATGCTACATTTGATCTAACTGACATATTAGGAAATATTGCATAATTTTGAAAAACCATACCTATATTTCTTTTGCTTGGGTCAACATCGTTTATGCGTGTCTCATCAAAATAAAAATCTCCAGACTCAATAGAGTTAAAACCTGCTATCATACGAAGTAATGTAGTTTTTCCACATCCAGAAGGACCAAGTAAGGTGAATAGTTCTCCCGCTTTTATTTCTAGATTTAAGTCTGGAATAACTGTATTACTTCCATAACGTTTTACAGCATCTTTTATTGATATTTTACTCATACCTATCCCCCAAAATTATTTTTATTTATTTCTTTTACTTTCTATTGTAGTAAAAAGGTCTGTATATCTTGCTACTATTTCCTTTTTGTGAGAGCTTACATAAGGAATATCTTCCTCAATGATATTAATATCCTTCATAGGGGTCATAAAATCACTAGTTTCGGCATTATTTATAACAGGTCTATTGGTGAGAGTTTTTCCCCATATATTTTGAACCTCTTCACTAATTATAAAATCTATAAAGAGCTTTGCATTTTCCATATTCTTAGCACCCTTAACTATTGTTGCAGCAGCTGGCAAATAAACAGTGCCTTCTTTTGGATATATAACACTTACTGGAGCTCCATCTCTTACAAGTTGAACAGATGGATCCTCATATGTTAAGCCAACAACATATTCTCCGTCTGCCACTCCTTTGTAAACACTAGATGAACTTTTAGTAATTTTTCCATCTATATTTGTAAACAGATCCTCTACATATTTCCATGCATTATCATCCTCATATCCACCCATAGCCTTTAGTATATTTGTAAGCTGAGCAAATGCTGATGAAGAGTTTGCAGGATCTGCTGAAATTATTTTTCCTTTAAGCTGAGGATTAAGTAAATCCTCATATCCTTCTATTTTAATATCTCCTATTAAATCGTTATTTACAATCAGACAACTGCCATCTAATACATTACCTGTGATGAATCCACATTTATTTTTATAAGCATCCATAACATTCTTATCATTTGGAGAAATATATGGTTCCCATAAATCTTTATTATCATATGCAAGTGACCAAGAACCTCCAAATAGTACATCTGCATATGGGTCATCCTTCTCAGACTGAATTCTCTTTACAAGCTCTCCTGTACCAGCCTGAATAACCTCAACATCTATCCCATACTTCTCCTCAAACAAAGGAATAGTTGCATTCATAAGTCCTTCGGAGTTTGGCGAATATACAACCAATGTACCACTTGCTTTTCCATTGTTTTTTGTTTCAGCCTTGCTACCGCATCCTACTGCTGAAACCAACATAATAACTGCTAACATAGCTGCAAAAATTTTTTTCATTATTGTTACCTCCATAAATCTTTCTAATTTTTATGTATAGCTGTAGTAGCTATTTATATACTACAGCGTATAGTACAAAAATAATACCCAATATAAGGAACTAATGGATAAAATAACGAAATATTAAAAAACTGAAGGAAATAGTAACTAAATCTCCCTCAGTTTTTATAATGCTATTTTTTCTCTGTATTCTCTTGGTGAACAACCAATATATTTTTTAAATACAAGGTTAAAATATTTATAGTCACCTATTCCAATTAATTCGCCTATATCACATATTGTTTTATTAGTATTTTGTAATAAGATGAGTGCTTGTTGTATTCTATATCTATTTAAAAATTCGATTACTGTTGTTCCTGTTATTTTCTGGAATCGTTGATTTATATATCTGTCACTGTAGTACAGTGCTTCGGATAAATCTGTCATAGTAATTTTATTTCTAAAGTTTACATATATATAGTCAAGAGTTCCTTTTACTAGCTCATCGTTAATATTACTTAAATCTATACCTTCAAAGAGAGATAGTTTTTTTAAATTTCTTGTCTCCTTATTTTTTTTCTTTAATAAACAAATATTGTTGTAATCTGTTATAGCCCTCCCTATTGCTTCATCCATATCTTGATTTTTTAGAGGTTTTAATATGTAATCTACTACTCCTGCTCTTATTGCTTCACACGCATAATTAAAGTCTGAATATCCTGTAAGGACAATAGCTGAATAATTACAATTAGGTTTTGTCTGCTCTATCATGCTAAGACCATTCACTACCGGCATATTAATGTCTGTTATAACAATATTGGGTTTTAGCGATAATATTAGTTCTACACCATCAAGTCCATTTTTTGCTTCTCCAATAACAATACAGTTATGCTTTTTCCAATTGATTGAGTTTTTGATACCATTTCTTATTATGTTCTCATCTTCTACAATAATTACACTGTACATTATTCCACTCCTTTACAATAGATTCTAAGTGTTACCAAAAAATATTCCCCCTCAACACTATCTATATTCATCTCACTTCTTTTACCATATTTCAAAATTATACGTCTATAAATATTTTGTAATCCATTATGCTCTGTTATTATATGTTCTGATTCAACCATATTCATTAAATTTTTTATATTTTCTTGACTCATCCCCATTCCATCATCCTTCACAGTAAATATAATGTAGTCGCCCTCTTTAAATACTCTAATGTCAATATTAATCTTTGTTTTTTTCTCAAAGCCATACTTTATACTGTTTTCTACCAAAGGCTGTATTAACAATTTGGGTGTTTTGTATTTATTACATTCATCATCTATAAATATCCTGCAATTAAATGAATCCTCAAAACGTATTTTTTGTATATAAATGTAATCCATTAGATATTCCATATCCTCATATATATATACATTTTCTTTAGTATTATTTATGCTGTATCTTAATATACTTGTAAATCTTTCGATTAACTCTATAGATCTCTCCGGTGCATATGATACTAAGTATTTTATATTTTCAAGTGTATTATATATAAAGTGAGGGTTTATCTGTGCTTGTAAGTTTTTTAACTCTATAGTACTATTAAGCCTTATTAGTTCGTTATTTTTTTTATTTAGTTCGTTTATGCTTCTTAACATTTTATTTATTTGTCTTGCAATTTCCTCAAATTCATCTCCTGTTTCCATGCGTATAACGTGGCTACTGTTACCATGTCGAATTATACGCATTTCCGAGGCCAAGATATCGACAGCATTACTTGCCCTTTTTGCCATTAGCTTCGATATTTTCAAAAACATAATAAACCAAATAAGTCCCAAAATTATTATACTCAATATTCCTATCAATAAATATACCTTGCTTGAAGACTTATAAATAAAGGAATAGATTATAATATTTTTTTCGTCAATATTTTTTCTTATACTAAAATAATTATAATTATTTTTTTCTACTATTTCAATTCGATTTTTTCTTATATACTTATTATTGTTTCTTTCTTCAAGAAGGCTATCTTCGGAGCAATATATTATCTGTCCATTATCTGTGGTTATTATAGTATCATACTGATAATTATCAAATAAATTTCCTATTGATGTACTGTCAATAAAAACACTTACATATCCACAAAGTTTATCTTCTTTATACAGATCTTTTATAAAAATATATTCTGAATTATTCCCTGAGAAAAAATATACAGTATTGTATATATCATCACCACATTTTTTAAAATTTTCTATCGCTATCTCATTAAATATTTTTCTGTGAATATTCATTTCATTGGGGCTAAATGATGTAAGTGTTATATTTTTATTACTGTCTGTGATTATGATATTTGCACTATAACTTTTTATGTATGTGTTTTGTCTTAAAGAGTATTTGATATTGGCTAGTTTAGATATATCATCTATAGCATCTACAAAAAGTTCACAATGTTTTTCTTCATTTAGATATGAATATATTGAATAATATTCTTTATAGAACTGATTTTTTACATAATTAATGTATTCCATACTACTTGAATATATATTAAAATTTTGTAAAAGTAGCAAAAGTAAAGAGAAGAAAACACATTCAAGTAAAATAATTATAGATATTTTTGTTGCCGCAAACTTCTCTAGTTTTTCTTGAAAAACAGTTTTATTATACAAAAAATCAACTCCTCTAATAATTATTTTACCATAAATCTCACAGGACGCAAGAGAGAACAGCATTTAGGTGCAGAAGAAAGAGGTGCTATTCAATATTTAAAAAGCCCTGGGTACTCCAATAGAACTATTGCAATGGACTTAAACTGCAGTCCTTCTCCCATTGGCTACGAACTGAGATGTGGAACCCCTCAATATTCAGGTAGAGGTCGTAAACCATCTTATTCAGCCAGACGAGGAGCTACTGTTTACCGTAAAACAGAAGTCGATGTAAACGAAAGAACTAATCGACTTTTGAGAAGATTTATTCCAAAAGGATGTTCAATTTTCAATTTTACTGATGAGCAGATTTTACAAGCTTGTGATGAAATTAATGCAATGACTAGAAAACGTCTTGGTTACATTACTCCAGATGAGTTCTTTGAAGATCCGTTAACGAGAATCTATCACATTTAATTTTTATGAAATTTTATTATTAAAATGTTCAATTTGATACTGCAATTTTCATTTTATATTAATTTAAAATTTAAAATTCAGCATTAAGTTTTAGTTTGTTTCTAGGATGTTTTTCTGTTAATATTCTTTTTTGAGCATTAAGACTAATATGAGTATAAATTTGAGTTGTAGTGATTGAACTGTGACCTAAAAATTCCTGAATATAGCGAATATCAACATTTTCTTCCAAAAGTAGTGTTGCAATTGTGTGTCTAAACATATGTGGTGTAATATGTAAATCAGACTTAACTTGTTTTGCAAATTTATTTATCATAAATCTAACGGATTGTTCCGAAAGATTATTACCTCTATTATTAATAAAGAAATTATTTTTATTTTCTATTTCAAACGAGAAAATAGATTGATAATTTTTAAGTACAGAAATAACACTATTATTTGTTAGTTGAATATATCTTTCTTTAGACCCTTTTCCATTTACTTTTATGTATTTTTCTTTTAAATTTATATCATTTGGTTTTATATTACATAGTTCGGAAACTCTTAATCCTGTTGAAAAAAGTAGTTCTATAACTGCGATATCCCTTAAGGAATTTTTGTAATAAAAATCACTTTTGCCCTCTTTATTGTAATTTTGATATGTTAAAGATAATATCTTTTCTAAAATTCCAATAGGAATTACTTTGGGTAAAATAATTGCCTCTCTTCGCTTAATATTTATTTTCTGAAATGGATTATTTTGAATTATTTCGTCATTTTCTAAATAGTTAAAGAATGTTTTTAAACATGCTATTTTACGTTTAGAGGTTTTTGGTTTATAATTTAAATATAAATTTTGTATATAACACTCTATTTGAATCTTACTTTGCCAATTTTGATTTTTACAGAAACTTTCATATTGATTTAAATCAATAGTATATGCTTTTAGTGTTTTATCGCTTAATCCTTTCATATATTTACAATTATCTAAAAATTTTTTAATAGATTTATCAAGGTTTATCATTTTACTTTACCCCTCATATAGTCAAGTATTTTTATTGAACAAATCAAGGCTTATAAAACCTGAGTACCTAAGTTAATGAGCCAAAGTCATGAACATTTCGTAGTATTTAATACTGAAATAGTGAAAAAGGTACACTTAATAAAACTTCTTTTTTTCGTTTTAAACGGCCTTGTGTATACCCATCATCCCCTATCTCCAACAGGATCATCTTTGTCTCCAAAGGTCATAACTTCCTTAGTACTGGCTATCCATAACCAGGGCGTTAGCTATGTTCATTTATGAGGTCATGCCTCTTGAAAATAATTTCTGCCGACTACTGGTTCATTGTTTGTAATTTTTGATTACTGACTTGTTTTCTTGCATCAGCACCTTTTTCGGTGGACGTTACCTAATACATTTAAACCTGTACAGTGTGATTTTTAGGCAGCTTGGATATATTCTGTCGGTCTTTTAATGTCCTTGAGGATTTTCGTTGGAGTATAATCTACACCTTTTGTAAGTACAGCATAAAATACTCGAATAAGTTTTGCCACAACTGCCATTAATGATTGCATCTTCCTTAATGGGTTTAGTTTTCTAGTCGTGTAATAGTGATGAAATTCCTTAAATTCAGCATTTTTGCCTACTAAAGATATTAAAACTTCAAATAACAGATATCTTAATCTATTTCGGCCGCGTCTACTAATTTTTGTTTGTCCTTTGTGTCTTCCAGAGCGATTCTCAACTAGTGCTAATCCCGCAAGCTTTTGCAGTTCTTTGGGGTTGCTAAAGCGACTGATATCGCCTACTTCAGCAATAAATCCAGATATTGTCTTTATTCCTATTCCCTTGATTTCCATTAGTTTTTCTGTCATCGGTATTTATTTTACTAATTCTTCTATCAAGTTCATTATGTCATCAAGACTTTTTCTACTTGATTCATAATCCTTCTTTAGCTCCGATAGTATGTTTTACAGCTTCTATCAGGATCTGAACCCTCTTTTTCCCTACTAATCTTACTTTTGCATCTAGCCATATTTGGTTCGCTCCATCAACACCCAACATCAATATATCTTGTGGAAGTGGTGCCTATTTTAGAAGCATTATTCCGCTTATCGCATCTGGTTTTCTGTATACTGTTTTGTATTATTGAAAATATATATTGAACCAACGGTTTATCCTATTTTGAATTTTTGTAAGCTCTGACTGTATTTGAAATCGCATATTAGATGCTATTCTTAAGTCAGTATATACTTCTTCAGGCAGATATGGTAATATATCGTCCATAGTTTACTAGTTCTGGTATTACCTTAGGGTCATTACGATCATTCTTTGTCGGATTATTATCGTCGAGTTCTTTTGTTTTTTACGTGATGAGGATTTACTAGTAATGGCTCAATTTTATTATCTTGAAGATATTTTCCAAGATTAAACCAATAATGTCCTGTAGTCTCCATACCTGCCACCACTTTATCCTTATCATTCTTTTCCTTGATATCCAGAATTTAGTATTTAAACATTTCAAAACATATTCCGTCATTACTAAATTTAAAGGCTTTTTTTGAATATTCTATTCCACGGTAGTTAAATGCTCTTGCATAATGTGTTTCGCTACCTACATCTATTCCAATTATCAAGGTTTTTTCATTTAGGGCTTTTATTTTTTGTGTGTTATACTTTATTTTAGATATCTCTTTGTTTAATAAGATTTTACTAACTAGGGAAAGTCAGCAATCTTATTTTACTATGAGGTATCTTTTTTTCAATAGCCTATTTTTTTATTATACAGGAAGTTCCTATCAAAATATTGATAATAATTAACTTATATATTATTGTATCACTGATACAACTTTTAGTAAAGCATTTTTGCAATATTATTATCATAATTTTAAGAGAACTGTTATTTTTATTTCTATAAATACCAACACCAATAATTTCTCTAGTCCACAAAAGGACAGAGGTGAGAAAATATAAAAACCACATTACTAAAGACCTAAAATATAAAGTAATATGGTTGGTTTTTCCTCAAATATTCTTATTTCATCTGTCTCTAGCCCTATGTCATCTATAAAACGGTTTTTTTTGGGGGATTCAAAAATCTACTGTAAAAATCCTATAAAATGGTTTGTAGTCGATGGTTACTCCCTTATCCTCATTATTGTTGTTTCTATGTGCGTGGACTACTACCCTATTAAGCAATTCTAAGTATCTGGTTACTTATCTTTCTTTAAAAATTTTAGTATAACATCATAAAAAAGCCTTTAAAATCGAGTATAAAAGTTTTTTCTAGTGTGATACTTTTCCGTTTTTTACCTTAGTTCATAACATATTCTATAGAATATTGTAATTTTATAAGTAAATGAAAATTACCAAAACAGTATTTTGATAGAATAAGTTTGAAAAAGCTGGAGTACCAAAACGGTACTTGAGACCTAATGCTGTTTGGGAATAGCATAATTTCACTTGCATATCAAAACTGCCAAAATGACAGTTTTAGAAAAATACATTCGAGTACAGCATAGCTTCAAATTATGTCCAATAGATCGATTTTGTATAAAATAAATCCACCTCTATGTTGTATAGCTTTCCGTAATTGTCAATAGCACAAATGCCATGTATTATTGAGCATCCTTGTAGGTTTTTTGAGCATCAACTCTTTTGATTACAAGGTCGTCTCTCTCAAGAATGATATTTCTGAATTTATACTAGTATTACCAATGCCATAAAAGATAATAAACTAAATAAGCATAAAAAAACTCCCCATACCTACTATAATAGTAAGTATGAGGAGCTTTTAGTTTAATCTTTAGTCTTCTCGTCAAAGTGGCATTTTACTAATACATACGCCTTAGTAAGAGCTTTTTGAATATAGTCTGCCTCCTCGATTAACTCCCTTACAGTTAAATGAGTGTCTATATTTTTTTGCTTTGCGTGTATCCAATCCTCAACATAAGTATTAGCATCAAAGTCAACCTGAAGCTCATATAGAGTTCTAACTACCTTAGGTGCTGATGTTGCCAAAACAGAATATCTCATTAGTAAGCCTCTGGGAGACGTACGCTTAAAGTATATTATATTGTCCTCAAGAGTCACATTCCATCCATGAGCCTCAAGCACCTCGATTATTTCTCTTTGAAAATCTATGTAATCACACCCCGTCCTTTTTTATATAAAAGCAGTAAATTAAGGAATAGTTCCTATCTGCGTTTAGAATATTTTCCAAATAATTATACCACATAAGTTAGGAGAATATCAAGAAATAATTAGTAGAAATATGGACTAATCTTGAGCTTTTGTGCTAAAAATGAGGAATATTGACGAAAAATCCCGATACTTCAAAATATCCTCGAGTAAAAAGTCGAATTATATAAATAAAATATTATGATATTTTTATAAAATGGTGATATAGCATTAAAGATAATAAATATGAGCTTTTAAAAATGGTGGATAATGTGTATATGTATGAAATTTCTCTAGACAAGCTGAATTTTTAGTAGTAAAATGAATGAGACAAATAAATTTATGTGAATAGATAGGAGGTGAGAGCAAATGAAATGTCCGTATTGTGGTAAAGAAATGGAACTAGGGAGACTACATAGTTCATCTGGACGTGCAGTATTTTGGCTTCCTGATAATACTAGGTACAAAGAGGGACTTTTAACAAAGAAAAGAGTTGAGGAATATGGCAGCGGAGTAATGCTGGACACTATATCAAGGGTCGGCTTTTTCAGTAAGAAAAAACCAAAAAGCTATTGGTGTGACAGCTGTAATATTTTTATTACTAAGAGGTTATAGAATTAAAAATATCAAGCTGAATATTTTAAGGATAAAATTACTTAGCTTTTAAATATACTGGGTTTTTATTTAGCTGGGATTATCCTAAAAAAGCTCTAGTACACATATAAACAGGCAGAAAAAGGGTAGTAAATTCTAAAAAGCAGAGCTTATTACTCCTTGATTTAAAAATATAATAATAACCCCTACTATTCACATAAAAGATGAGTAGTAGGGGTTAGTTAGTTCTAGGTATAAGAAAAAAAACTTTGATGATAATAAATGTATAAAAAACATTTAATTTTTATTGTAAAATGAAAAGTTTTTAAAACAAGTAAAAACAGTAGTGATTTATTATAGCATTAATAAGTATAAAATACTTGCATTGAAAGGGGGAGGTTCTGATTGGTTAACCTACCTAAAGATTTTCTAACCGCTTGACTTGACATCTTGTTGTACTGAGCTGCCTCTGTTGCTGTTAAAGCTAAAGGTTGACCCATGAACTTAAAGTATGCAATTGGCTCAAGCATCAGAGCCCTGTCCTCTCTGTTTATATCATCTAAAGATAAACCCATCAAATCTGCAATAATTTTTATATTTGCCTCTGCACCAAAGTATGCTTTTACTGCAGCAATATTTGTACTGCCACCCTGAGATATAATTCTTGGAATAGTGGATGACATAGTCTCTGAGTGATACGGTCCAACTGTTGGACTAAATCCACTTTGGTTCTCTAGCTTTGTACCGTAACCTGAACCATATAGTACATCAAAAGATGTTCTACATTTTGGGTCTGTGTTAGAGTTTCTGATATCTAAAGAGTCTGAAATTCTAGCACCTGAAGAAGCATCTACTAAAGTTACCCTAACTCCTTCATTACCTGGTTTCCATACAGAGTCTCCTGTTACTGTATCCATACTACCACCGGAGCCATCTATATTTGTGTCTATTGCTAAAGCTATTGATGAACCCAACACTAAAATAGACATCACTAAAGATAATAATCTTACTAAAGGTTTTTTAAAGTGTATCAATTTAAATCACCGCCTCTAATAACTTAGTGACCAATTTGTGGACTATTCTCCCAACCAGAGTTATCATTATGGTGAGTGGTATCCGTTCCCTGTGTAGCTACTACCCAACCTAAACCTGGTAGATAACTTTCCAACTCACCTGTAGTTGGGTTCTTTCTAAATGTACCTGGTAAAGCTTCTCCACCTTGGTTATTGTTGTTAGGCTGTGGCTTTGGCTTAGGCTGTGTTTCGTTATCTGTGTATGTATCTCCACATACCTCGCAAGTGTGCTTTGTATATCCTTTTTCTGTATATGTTGGAGCTATAACTTCATTAACATATTTGTGACCTAGTGGCTCGGTTTCGTTGTCTGTGTATATATCATCACATATCTCACAAGTGTGTTTTGTATATCCCTTTTCTGTGCAAGTAGGAGCTACTACTTCATCAATATACTTATGACCTAGTGGCTCAGTTTCACTATCTGTATATGTATCACCACATACCTCGCAAGTGTGTTTTGTATAACCTTTTTCTGTACAAGTTGGAGCTACTACTTCATCAACATATTTGTGACCTAGTGGCTCGGTTTCGTTATCTGTATATGTGTTACCACATTCGCAAGTATGCCTTGTATATCCATTTTCTGTGCAAGTAGGAGCTATAACTTCATCAATATACTTGTGTCTATGGATATTGCTTACCCCAAAGATTATTCCCACAATGGCGACTATAACCGCCACAGCTATTATTATTTTTGTTGACTTTTTCATTTTTTATGTCCTTTCTACAATAAATATACTAATATCTTAATTTTATACCATAAAAAGCCTAGTGTCAAATGAAAAATCCTTAAAAATAGACCTAAAAAATTTTTTACGCTCACGCGTAAATATATTATAAAATTTATTAAAATAAATTTTATAAAGGAAAATGAAAATGTAAATAAATCTATAATCACATCATTTTTAATCTAGCTTTGGGGGTTTGTAGTCGAAGTGTTACTTAGGAATATAGTGCTGAAGATGCTATCAACCCAATATGCTTGCGAATAAATAGGCGAATTTTATACATAATATATCTAGTAAAATATTATTGTGTTTTTACTAATTTATGGTATAATTATGTCTAGGTAACTTGACTTTGTTAGATGTAATTTAGGCTAATTTAAAGCATAAATGATATATGAGGAGAGTGTGGAATGAAATTATTCTTAAAGAATATTGGAAAAATAGGCGAAGCGAAAATAAATATAGATGGTATTACTGTAATAGCAGGAGAAAACAACTCAGGAAAGAGTACAATAGGAAAATCACTATATGCTATTTTTAGTAGCTTTAACAAAATAGAAAGACAAATTGAGCTTGAAAGATTAAATAGTGTGAAAAGTTGGGTGTCTAGAATTCCTATAAATCTTAATATTCACAGGACGTCATTAAACGAAAGAAGAGACTTTATGGAAAGAGTTCCTGATGAAATTTTATCTAAAAGAGAGCAAATTATAGATGGCAGTATTGACCTAAAAAATCTAATTTTAAATACTATAAATGATGAAAAAACTGTAGAATTAGAGTCCGATGACAGCTTTATAGATAGTTTAGTACAACGTTTAAGAGAGGTTCTTTCAGTTTCGGATGAGGAGCTACTAGTTCTTATACTGGAAAAACGCTTATCAAGGGAATTCTATGGACAAATTAATAATATCTATACTGAGGAAAATGGTGAAATATCATTAGTTATAAAGAATGATGAAATTTCAGTTTCTCTTCTTGATAATCATATCACAGATATTAAGAATAGTAAAAATCTATCTCTTCACACGGACGCAATCTACATTGATGACCCATTCGTGATCGATAATCTTTCAGATTACTACTATGCAGATAATATAAAATTTAGCGGACATCGTGAGGAGTTAATAGTAAAGCTAAGCTCAATGGAAAATGCAAATTCACTTGTAGATGAAATAGTAGCAAAGGATAAGCTACAGAGTATTTATGATAAAATAAATACGGTTTGTAGTGGTTATGTTATAGAAAAAAATAATTTTGAATATATGTACCGAAGAAAAAATTCGGATAGAGAATTGAATATTGTCAACCTATCGACAGGCTTAAAAACCTTTGTAATACTAAAAATGCTACTTGAAAAGGGCATAGTAGAAGCTAACGGAACAATTATTTTGGATGAGCCTGAAATTCATCTTCATCCAGAGTGGCAACTACTATTTGCAGAAATTATTGTTTTAATTCAAAAGGAATTTGGTATGCACATATTACTAAATACCCACAGTCCATATTTCTTGAATGCTATTGAGGTATATTCAGTTAAATACGGTATAGATGATAAATGCAACTATTATTTAGCTAGTACAGAGAATAATGTATCTAAAATAGAGGATGTTACACATAATATTGAAAAGATTTATAAAAAGTTGGCAAGACCACTTCAAGATCTAGAAAATGAGGTGCAGTAGCTTGGATATAAATGATTATTCTATATTTAATGATAACATAGAAACATTAAGAGAAACCTCATACGATAGTGAACTCAAGGAATATGTGACAGACTCCTTAATCGAGGCTATAAATTTTGATGGTGTAAAAACTCAGTTTGCAAACAGCTTTGGCTGCTCCGAGGAGGTAGCTACATCGGTAGATGCTCTAATTTTAAAGAATGGAAATGCACTTTTTATAGAGTTTAAGAATGCACAAATTGGTAAGAGTACTAAAACAAATATCAAAAGAAAGATAAGTGATAGCCTACTAATTTTTAATGATATTACAGATAAAAGCTTATCCTATACAAGAAAATATGCTGATTTTATTTTAGTATATAGTGAAGAAAAAAATTCTAGTTCCTCTCCACAAAAGGGAGAAATACAAGTTTCAATGTCTCGAGAGAAAATAAAAGATTATTTTTTTAAAAAGTCCGAAACCGAATTTATAAGGTTTGGGCTTGAGCCATGTAAAAAAGTATACTTTAGAAATGTTCATACATATACTCAAGAGGAGTTTAGAATGTATCTAAAAAATAGTGATTTGCTTTAGTCTTAAAGTGATTTTTACTTAAAAAACAAGCCTTGTATGGAAATACTAATTCCATATAAGGCTTGTTCCAATATAAGCTCTAATAAATGCTTTCTAGTGTTTGTCAAGCTTGGAAGGTGTATAGAATAGAAAAATCAAAGCTCATTAGACCTAAATACATTGTAGCCCTCATAATGATAGCTCTGATCTATTCCCTTCATATAGACCTCACGGTCATTTATCTTGTCTGTAAGTGCAGCATTAAGAATTACCTTTATTTCTATATCCCTAATAGGACTACGCTCCATTGCAAGAAGATAATCCTCTTTATCAACCTTGCTCCAGTCAATTACCATTCCAAGTTCTTTTTTTAGAATGGAATCAAGCCATATTCTAGTACTGCGACCATTACCCTCTCTAAAGGGGTGAGCTATATTCATTTCTACATATTTTTCGATAATTTCGTCAAATGTAGATTGGGGCATTTTGGAAATGTTTTCAAGAGCTGACACTAGATACATTAACGGAGCAAAGCGGAAGTTGCCCTTTGAGATATTCACATTTCTAAGCTCGCCTGCAAAGTCATAAAGCTCATCAAATAGGTATTTATGGATTTGAGCAAGACCCTTAAAGGTGCCAACCTCAAATTGCTCTAGTAGTCCTCTTTCAAATAGCTCAAGTGCCTTTCTTTTACTGATTTTTTCCTCGGTACGAGCAAGCTCGGCGGACTCGGTGATTCCTAGTTCATTTTCCAAAGCCATAGCACTAATCTCCCTTCTTATTTTGCGTAGTAACAGCAATTAGCTATAAATTTAATAATTAAATATAGTTTTTGTAGATGGAATTATATAGATACATTATACTTGCTTTGACTATGCTTTACAAGTTTTAATTCTGATTTTATAATAAATTATAAAAGAAAAATACCGAAGACGGCTTTTGTGCTATCCTCGGTATTTTAAATTTAACTATGTATCTACTAACCTTTAGCTTTAGAGGCTGTCTCGTTTTTTTATCACTCAAAATTGGGTTTTTAAAGAAATCATAAAAAAAAAGTTGCTGATAGCAAGTATTGTGCCTGCCCACAATGGGTGATACCTCGGTAGTTATGTCCGCTTTCATTAGATGTATGCTTGGAGCGGACGCCTTGAGCTTAACTCCGTATTTACCACCTTGCTTTACAATTTCTGGCTCCTCAAGGGTTAGCTCGCCGAGTGAGGGCATTACTATTCCATAGCCAGTTGCGTTTACCTCGTTTATAGCGTCTGCAATCTTGTCATACTCTTTTTTTATTTTTGTAAGCTCAAGCATACACGGCATAAGGTCCTCTTCACTTTCTAGTGAAAGACCAGTTTCGTCACTAAGTATTTGATAGAATATTCCGTCCGTAAGGTCAAGCCTACAGGAGATTTTTCCGCTGCCAAGGTCTATATTTGTAGCCTTTGCATAGTCGATGTATTCGCATTTTGAAAGCTCGTCTATACTAGCGTTTACGCTGTTTATGTTGTGAAGTGATGGAGCTATTTTTTTAATAGTATCGTAAATGCTTCGCTTTAATTCGTGGTCCTTGGGCAAGCTCATAAGCCAAGATGGAAGATTAAGCATAACCTCTCTGACAGGAAAGGTGTAAAGAGCAAGTCGGAGTATTTCTTTTATTGTATCCTCTGTAAGCTCAAGGCAGTTTACTGGTACAACTGGAACCTTGTATTTGTCCGTCATCTCTTGGCGAAGCTTTTGATTTTCACGGCTATTTGGTTCTACACAGTTAAGTAGAACTATAAATGGCTTTTCTATCTCCTTTAGCTCGTTTATTACTCTCTCTTCAGCCTCAATATATTCCTCTCGTGGAATGTCCGTTATGCTTCCGTCTGTTGTAATGACTATTCCTATTGTGCTATGCTCAGTTATTACCTTTTTTGTGCCTATTTCAGCCGCCATATTAAAGGGTATTTCTTCTTCGTACCAAGGTGTCATAACCATTCTCGGCTCGTTATTTTCTATATAGCCTATTGCGGCGGGAACTATGTATCCGACACAGTCAATAAGCCTTATATTCATCGAAACATTTTCCTCAGGCCTAATTTCTACAGCATTTTCTGGTATGAATTTTGGCTCTGTTGTCATAATTGTTTTACCCTTTGCCGATTGTGGTAGCTCGTCAATGGCACGGTCTCTTATGGTATCATTTTTTATGTTTGGTATAACCATATTTTCCATAAATTTCTTTATAAAGGTAGATTTACCTACTCTGACAGGACCAACCACGCCAAGATATACATTTGAGTCAGTCCTTTTTGCTATATCGCTGTAAATAGTACTTTTATTCATAAAATAACACCGTCTTTCATTTGTATAAAATTTGTTTTTATATGCTGATATTATATATATATTTATCATATATGGGCTTTATACATATATAATTTGTGTTTATATATCGGATATATTGTAAATAATAGATGTAAACATTTAAAAGCATATTGTTTTATTTGTGAATTTATCATATAATACTTATTAGATATAAATTAAAGAAACGAGGCGTTTATTTTGAATAGAAATTTGAGAGAAAAGCTGGGGCTTCCAAAGGATATACAAAGAATACATTGTATAGGTGTGGGTGGCTCGGGTATGTTCCCAATTATACAAATACTTCATAGCTGTGGATACGAGATTAGTGGTAGCGACAATAACGAGAGCGATATAGTAGCTCTTGAAAGAAAAATGGGTATAAACGTAATTATGGGGCAAAAAGCGGAAAATATAGCCGATGCCGATATGATTATGTATACTGCTGCCATCTTGGACACAAACCCTGAGCTAGTAGCGGCAAGGGAGTCTGGGAAATATCTATACGAAAGAGCAGAGATTTTGGGAGCTATATCAAAGGCATTCGATAGTGCGATAGGAGTTACAGGTACCCACGGAAAGACAACTGTTACATCTATGCTTACGCAAATATACTTTGGTGCAGAGCTAGACCCATCGGCTGTAATAGGTGGTAAGCTAAAGGCAATAGACGGCTATGGCAGAGCAGGCGAAAGTGATATATTTCTTTATGAGGCTTGCGAATTTAAGGACCACTTTTTGCAGACCTATCCAGATACTTCAGTTATACTAAATATCGACAATGACCATATGGAGTACTTTGGTACTATTGAAAATGCGATAAAATCTTATATTACATTTGCCAATAAGTCAAGGAGGCTTTTCTATAACATAAGTGACGAAAATACCTGTAAAGCGGTAAATGAGGTTGATGCTAGTGTAGAAAAAATAAGCTTTGGCTGGGATGACAGAGCAGACTTTTATCCAGCTAATATAGTCATAAAGGATGGCTTTACTCGTAGCTTTGATTTAATACACAATGGCAAAAATCTAGGAAATATTACAATATCAGTCCCTGGAAAGCACAATATACTCAATTCTGTTTGTGCGTGTGCTGTGGCATATTGCGACAAAATATCAATAGACGAGATAAAGACAGAAATAGTTAAGTTTACAGGAGCGGGCAGACGCTTTGAGCTAGTAGGAAGGCACAACGGAGCATTAATTGTGGATGATTACGCACACCACCCAGCAGAGATAGCTGCTACTATAAAAGCGGCAAGGGAGCTAGGCTTTAGGAGAATATGGGCAGTATTTCAGCCATTTACATTTTCTCGTACTAGGATACTTTTAAACGAGTTTTCAAAGGCGCTTTCAATAGCGGATAGAGTAGTGCTTAGTCCTATTATGGGAAGTAGAGAAGTCAATACCTATGGTATAAAATCGGAGGATTTAGCAGAAATAACAAAAAACTGTATGGTATTGCCATCATTTGAAAGTATAGCAGATTATGTAAGGGAGAACACAGGTGAGGGAGACCTAGTAATTACTCTTGGCTGTGGAGATATATATAAGTGTGCAAGAATGATTTGCAAATAGAGTGGAGAAAGTGTAGAAGATGGAAAAAAAAGAAATAAAAACAATGGCGTTTTATGCGTCCCTAGTTGTACTACTCTATTGGGGACTACAAAATCTAAAACCGATTACTAGTGCTATAGGTTATATTTTAAATCTAATAATGCCCTTTATTTTGGGACTAGTATTTGCTTTTATTGCAAATATTCCAATGAGTGCATTTGAAAGAACACTCCTAAAAAAGATAAAAAAACAAAAGCTAAAGCGAATGCTCTCGATTATTCTTACAATATTTATAATTATTGCGGTAATTAGCTTTGTTGTATTTACAGTTGTTCCTGAAATATCAAAGAGTGTGGCTCAAATTGGTCCTGCAATAAATCCGTTCTTAGAAAGAGTAGAGGAAAATATATATAATATAACATCTGATAAGCCTGAAATAATAGAGTTTATAGAGAATAATATTCCGAGTGAAAAGGAAATGATGGATAGCATTGTAAACTTTATACAGGTGGGACTTGTGGGAACTCTTGGCTCCACGATAAACGTAATTAAGCAGATAGTAAGTGGTGTAGTTAATGTAGTTTTAGCCTTTATATTTGCTCTTTATATCCTTTTACAAAAGGAGAATATGTGTCAGAGAAGTAAGAGACTTTTGAGGTATGCCCTTGGAGAAAAAAGAACAGGTCACATAGAATATGTACTCAATGTATCAAGAACAATATTTTCAAACTTTATTTCTGGACAGTGCCTTGAGGCTGTAATACTTGGTTGTATGTTCTTTATAGTAATGTCAATACTTCGTATGCCTTATGCTCCACTAATAGGCACTCTAATAGCTGTAACAGCTCTAATACCATACATAGGCTCGTTTATTGGCTTTTTGACTAGCCTGTTTTTGGTATTTATGGTTGACCCTATAAAGGCATTTTGGTATATAGTGGTATTTGTAATACTACAGCAGGTAGAGGGAAACTTTATATACCCAAAGGTTGTTGGAAACTCGATAGGATTGCCCCCAGTATGGGTGCTACTAGCTGTAACAGTAGGAACAGGAGCCTTTGGAGTAATAGGACTACTACTATTTATCCCTCTATTTTCTGTTATATATACACTAATTTGGAATAAGATTGATGGAGTGAATGAAAAGACTAAGCAAAATACCAAAACCAAACCTGAAAAGACAGTTAAACAGGCTGGAGGTCATAAATGAAGAAGCTTTTAGGAATATTATTCCATAGATTCACAATAATTTCAGTTGCTATTTTGGCACAGGCTGTCTTTTTTGTATTTATGATAGAAAAGTTTAAGAATACCTTTGTGTATGTCTATGCTTTTTTACTTATACTTTCGTTTATAGTTGCGTTTTACATCCTTACTGGGCGTTCAAATCCAGCATATAAGATAGCGTGGGTAGTGCCTATTATTTTATTTCCTATTTTTGGAGGAATATTCTATATTACCTTTGGACAGGTGAGACTTACAAAAAGGGAAAAAAAGCAGATGGGACTTGTGGCAACTGATGTTGTAAAATATAAACAGGAAAATAATGAAATAATAGAAACTCTTGAAAAGTATGACAAGATAGCCTCCTGTAACGCAAAATATCTGTTTAACTATGCCCACTCTCCAATATGGGAAAGGACAGAGCTTAAGTATTTTGATATAGGCGAAAAGAAATTTGAGACACTAGTTGAGGAGCTAAAAAAGGCTGAGCATTTTATCTTTATGGAGTACTTTATAATAAGCGAGGGCAGGATGTGGAATACAATCCTCGATATTCTAAAGGAGAAGGCAGCGGCAGGCGTAGACGTAAGAGTTATATATGACGATGCGGGCTGTATGTTTACTTTGCCATACGGCTATGATAAAAAGCTTGAAAAAATGGGTATAAAATGCAAAATTTTTAATAAATTTGTACCTATATTCAATATGGTATTCAATAATCGGGACCACAGAAAGATATGCGTTATTGACGGAAACGTGGGCTTTACAGGTGGAATAAATCTAGCCGATGAATATATAAACGAGATAGTAAGGTTTGGGCATTGGAAGGATACAGCGGTGATGTTAAAGGGAGATGCGGTATGGAATTTAACACTATTCTTTCTCTCAATGTGGTCGTATCTTGCAAATACCGAGGAGGATTATCTTGAGTATAGACCAGATAAATACCACGAATTGCCAGCAGTTGGTGATGGCTATGTTCAGCCCTTTGCTGATACACCGCTAGACTCGGAGTGTGTCGGTGAAACAGTATATCTAAATATGATAACAAAGGCACAAAAATATATCTATATAACAACTCCATACCTTGTAATAGATAATGAAATGGTGACAGCCCTTACAATAGCGGCAAAAAACGGAGTTGACGTTCGCATAATAACCCCTCACATAGAGGATAAATGGTATGTACACGCAGTCACTCGCTCATATTATGAAATACTAGTCGAAAGCGGAGTAAAAATATATGAGTATACACCAGGGTTTATTCACGCAAAGAGCTATATTTGTGATGATAAGTATGCAGTAGTAGGCACAATAAATATGGACTATAGGAGCCTATATCTACACTTTGAATGTGGAGTGCTTATGTGCGGGTCAAGTACGGTGCTTGATGTAAAAAGAGACTTTGAAGAGACACAGGCGCTTTCAGAGGAGATAACACTTGAAAAATGCAGAAGTGTACCTGCGGTAACTAGGTTTTTCCGTACCTGCCTTAGAATGTTTGCTCCACTACTTTAATATAATATTTTGGAGGTAGAGAACTATTAATACAGAGGATAGAAGAAAGGGAATACTGTCGCTTTTGGATAAGGCGGACTTACCAATAAGTGCAACAAGGCTTGCAGAAAAATATAATATCAGTCGTCAAGTAGTAGTTGGTGATATTGCAATACTGAGAGCAGAGGGAAACGCAATAACAGCTACTCCAAGAGGTTATGTCCTTGAAAGAGATGCAAAAACAAAATATATAGTGGCGTGCAGACACACAAAGGATGAGCTTTTAGATGAGCTGTATACAATAATTGATGAGGGTTGCGGAGTAATAGACGTCATAGTTGAGCATAGTGTATATGGTCAAATAACAGGACTTTTGCATTTGTTTAGTAGGCGTGATGTAGATAATTTTTGGGAGAGCTTTTGTAACAATAATGCTCAACCACTATGCACACTTACAGATGATGTTCATTTACACACGCTAGCCTGCCCGACAAAGGCTCACTATGAAAATGTAGTTAAGGCACTTTCGGAAAAGGGATATTTGTATAAATAATTTTTGTTACAAAATATACATTTATTTTACATTTTTATGGATATTGTATATGATATAATATCCGAAGCAAACTTTTTTAGAGTTGAGAGTGGAGAGTTGAGAGTTGAGAGAGCTGTCGCTCCCAATGACGAGCGGCGAATTGGCGGATGTATATTCAACCTAGTTTATTTTTAATTTAAATCGAGTGGCT
>SAMEA104404100__coassemble_754_pt1 | contig 33449 bp, 27 predicted proteins | sample SAMEA104404100__metabat2_low_PE_067 | metagenome-assembled genome bin SAMEA104404100 (sample SAMEA104404100) | Balaenoptera acutorostrata | reverse complement strand
ATTATTAGGATTGTACTCATTACTGTCTTCACATTTTATAATATCTTCGTAAAAATCCTTTAATTTTTCTTTAACAGTTGAATCTTCACCAATATATATTTTTTCATATTCTTCTTTTTCTTCATTCCTTTTAAAAATAATATAAGGTTCCATACTTTTTTTAAAATTATCCTTAATATTATCCTTAAATTTTGGTAAATATCTATTATTAATATCATCTGCGTTAAATATATCTATATTTTTATTTATATCTTTAGCTTTATAAAAAATATTTAATAGACTATGAAATATGATACTTATATCTTTTCCAAGTTTAGATTTGCCGATTTGTTCCTTACACATTATAGTGTAGAGAGCATTTATATTTTTAACAATATTATTTATAATCTTGTTTTTATCTACATTATTCCCGTCAGTTAATCTGGTTCTTGATGTATTAGAATATTCGCTGTTAATTAATATAGAGATATTAAAATTGTAATCTTCATCGGGTATATAGTATGTTTCATAAAAACGCGTTTTCCCAGACGACAGATTGAGTGGAAAAGCTACTGAAAAATTTTGCTTTTTAGCTTCAGAAGATTCTTTTTTAAATATAATATATGTATAATCATCATTATCAATTCTTTTACCATTGAATTCTAAATGTTCTTTTGAAATTATATATGAATTATTTTTTATATATGAATTATTTTCTTCTGGATATTTAACGGATGAATCATTGCAGGAAGATATAGAAAATAAATCATAATCTTTTGTTTTAAAAGAAAGTTTTTTTATTCCATTTTCCTTTCCTTTGTTCTTATCGGTAAATAGAAGATTTCTAGCATCAAAAATCAGATTTTTCTGTTCATCACTAAAAAAATAATTTTGTATATCGTCATATTCTATTTCTTCTTTATCTAGGCAAGTATCTATAAAATTAGTAAACTTTTCAATATTATATTCCGAACAATTTTCATGAGGATTGAATGATATGGTTAAAATAGTTTTATTTTTTTTGGTTCTTTTTTTGTTATAGCTTAACTTTGAATTTGAGTTTACTATGCCATGTTTATCACTATTTTCTTCTTTACCATATTGAATATTAAATTCAATATAAACATTACTATCAATAGTCATTTTATTTATAAAATAGAAGAGTGATTTTATACCAACTCCATACTTACCTGTAGATGATAAATTTTTCTTTTTGGTTTGAAGTTCAGTTTGGAAAAATGAAATTATATTTTCTAAAGAAAAGCCTTTATCATTATATTCAAATGACATTATATAATTGTTATTATCTTTAGATAGTTCTATCGTTATGTCTTCAGCTCCTGATAAGTCATTAGCATTTTGTATAATCTCGTTAAAATATATCTCTTTATAGTTTTTAGTTGCACTTAACCCCCCAGCATGTTCTTGCAAAATAGTTAGAATAATTGGAGTATCTATATTATTGTTATCTGAATACTTTTTAGAAAAAATGTTAAATATAGCTTCACCATGACCATTATCATTACCAAATAAATAATCATCTGTATCATCAATTTGTTTCTTTATATCTTCTTTTTCGTCTTTTAAAAAAATTTTTGAACCGATCATATATGTGGTTAAGTCGCTATATATTTTCTTATTATTATCTCTCTCTGGAGTATTTATCTCTGGCATCATTATTAAACTCCTCTCTATAATTTTCAACTGTCTGTCTTACATATTTAACTTTTCCATTTTCTGTTGTTATATAGAATATACCTGATACGTTACTAATTTTTCCGTTTTCACTTAAATTTTTAAGTGTAGCTTCTAAGTTTTCTATTTTATTTTGTATAGTTGTATCTTCATTTTCATCAAACAGTTTTATTTCTGCTTTTTGCTTTTTACCTATTATTTTCAAGCTATTTCCTATTATGTTTTCATTATCTTGCGTATATTCTTCAATATCCTTGTCATTGTCGTCATCGTTGTCATTGTCGTCAATTGCTATCTGTATAGAATCATAATCTTCAGTAATGATTTCATTTTCTACTCCTAATAGATGTGCAAAGTCATTAATTTCTTCTACTAATTCCTCTAACTTTCGCTTACATTTATAATATTTTAAAATTTGTTCTTTATTTTTATTAAGAAGATTAGCATACTCACTAACTTCTTCACTAAATGAACCAATATCAAACCCTTGTAAGTTTTCTTTTTTAATTAAAACCTTTTCAATTTCTTCAATTTTCTTTTTATCATCATTATTATAAAATTTATCTCTTTCTGATTTTACATCAATTATTACATCTATTACATCATTTTGAACATTACATAATTTTAATTCATTTTTTAGAGATTTTATATTTGCGGTAATAAATTGTGGATAAAATAGTATTGTATTTCTAATAGGCATAAATAGACAAGTAGCATTTATTTTGGATACACTATATCTTAACATAGGATTCATATCATTATTAAGAATAAAAATCATATCTTTTGTAGCAGTTTTTGAGTTCATTCTGTCAACACGTCCAAAACGTTGTTCAAGTTCAATACATGTAAATGGAAGCTCGTAATTAATAACGCCATCAAACATGCCTAAATTTAATCCTGTTCCTCCTGAGGCACCTGTGGTAATAAAAACAACGCGTTTTCCATTATCAATAAGATTTGACATGTATTGGAAAGCATTATCTTTTGTTATTTTGTTATCCTTAGGATAAGTATCGATAGTTGATCCATATTTTTTGATTATTATAGTTTTTACTAATTTTTCATCAGCTATTATTTTATAGACATTATCAGCTGTAAATCTGTAATTACAAAAAACGATGTATGAGTTATTTTCATTTTTACTTAAAAAATCAATGAGAGTTGTGAGCTTATTGTTTTTTATTTTCGGTTCGTCTCCAACATTATATCCGGCGTTTTCTATTTCTTTTTTGAATTTGTTAAATACTCCATAAATTAGATAGTCATCATCTTGTTCATATATTAGCTTTGTCATTCCACCTTTTACATTTGCTAAAATGTTTAAATATTTTTCTCTTTTATCTTTATCCCATCTTTCACATTCAAGAAATTCTATTTTTCTATTTTTTGCTATTAATCCCAAATCTTCCCTAAATAATTGAGTAAATACATCATTTTTAGAGAAGAGATTTTCTAAGTTATTTTCATCATTATTAAATTCAGTTTCAGTTATAGTTTTTAATAGGTTTTGATAACAGTCTAAGGGTCTATATTTTATTACTTCATCACTATTATTTGCAACAATTGGTGTCGCTGTCATAAGAACAGCTTTTTCAGATTTTAATGAGTTGTAGTTAGAAAAACATATATGTCCTTCATCTATTATTATTAAATCCCATTTGTTTTTAGGATTATAAGAGTTACAATCATATTTCATCTCTCCTTTTTTTTGTCCTTCAATAAAGATCTTTGCTTCATTATTTCTAAAAAATATGTCTTTATTGAGAGAATATATTTCAGACTCATCGGAGTTTTCTACAATATGAGCGTATCGTCCCAATTGTCTTTTTATATCGTCTTTCCATTCAGTTTTTTTATTGTTAGGGCAAACTATTAATATTTTAGAATTATCTTTCTTACTGTTTAGCACATTTCTAATACAATATAAAGCGGAAACAGTTTTACCTGTTCCAACTTCATCAAAAATAAGGTGATAAAAGTAATCGTATAACTTTTTTGCTGGTTCTTCCTGTTGCTCATAATATTTTACATCAAGCATAGGTTGTTCGTTATTGAAAAATAATTCAAAGATATTTTTATTCTGATAAACAATGTCTGTATAGTAATCTAGCTCATTGTTTGTATCTTTATTTAGATTATCAAAATATTTTTTCCATTCGTTAATATTTTCGCTATTTTCAGTATTTTCAGATTTTTGTTTTTCTAAAGCTTTATTTATATATCCGTAATTCCACACAAGACAGTCTTTAATAGTTAAAATATCAATTTCTTCTAAAGCTTTTGTATCATTATTATAGTGCTGAATTTTTTTCTTCAATAGCTCATCTGTCAAGACTACATTAAATATTTCGTCATATTTTTTATATAATATGGCGTATTGTAACTTTAATGAAGTATCTTTTTCAAGTTTGTCTTTAAAATTTCTATTAAAATTTTCCCAGTTTTTAAACTCAGACATAAAATCCTCCTGTTAATATAAATTTAAGAAATACACTCGTATTATATCATAAGAATTTTTTTGTGTCTATGACAAATCGATATAACTATTGAGAATAATTTTGTTAATTTTCCCCAACAATATAAAATATAATTAGATTAAATTTTAATTAATTATATTATATTTAATTAAAAGAATAGTATGAAAAAGTAAATGCAAAAACCACATTACTAAAGATCTAAAAAATCTAAAGTAATGTGGTTGTTTTTTATCCAAATATTCTTGTGTCATCTGCCAACCTCTAATGTCATCTATAAAAACGGCAATTTTGGGGGTTCTGAAAAATGATGAAAAAAGCTTGTAAAGTGGCTTGTAGTCGGTGTTTACACCCTTGTCATCATTATTATTACTTCTATGTGGCGTGTGTGAGGGAACATATCAACTGGCTGTATCTTTTGGACCCTGTATCCTCCATCTATTAAAAGTGGTATATCACGAGCCTGCGTCTCTACATTACACGAAATATACACTATCTTTTTAGGTGCTAGCTTAATAGCAGAATTTAAAAAATCAGGAGTGCTACCACTTCTAGGTGGGTCCATAAAGAGGACATCGCATCTTTCATTGTTGTTTGCCATTTCTAGCATAAAATCAGTAGCATCATCTGCTACAAATTCAATATTTTTTATATTATTGAGTTGAGCATTATATTTTGCATCAGAAATAGCATCCTTATTTAACTCTATTCCAAGAACTCGATTCGCTTTGTCACTAGCTATTATTCCAATAGTACCTACTCCACAATATGCGTCAATTACATTTTCTTTTCCAGAGAGGCCCGCCATATCTATAGCCGTATTGTAAAGCTTTTTAGTTTGAATTGAATTTACTTGGTAGAATGAATCTGATGATATTCTGAATTTTTTACCACAAAGCTTATCAATAATATACCCTGGACCGTACAAAACCTTTTCGTGTTTAGATAGCATTAATCCATCATAATCCTTATTAACATTGAGTACGATTGTCTTTATTTGTGGAAAAGCACTTACTAAATGCCTTACAAAATGCTTTGCGTTAGGTAAAATAGGGGACACACAAACAAGTACTACCATAACCTCTCCCGTTCCCTCTGCCACTCGAACAAGAATATGTCTAATTTGACCAGAGCCTTTATATGGATTGAAAGGTGTTATTTTAAAGTCCTTCATATCATTTTTTATTGTATAAATGATTTTTGAAGCAAGTTTATTTTCTAGCATACATCTATGTGTATCGACTATATGCTTTGTACGAGATTGATACACTCCAGCAATTATTCTTCCATTTTTTTCCTCGGCAAAGGCGGACTGTACCTTATTTCTATAATTATATGGACTTGCCATTGAAATAATAGGGGAAACATTTCCAAACTTCTTAAGGTGTTTATTTACAAGATTTTGCTTATAGTCAATCTGCTCTGCGTAGGTAAATTGCTGTAGCTGGCATCCGCCACATTTTTTATATAATGGACACGCGTTTGGATTGACAACCTTTATTTTTTTGTGAGGCTTTTCGATTTCAAAATCGTCGTCGTAAAAATCCTCATAATACATATTATTAGATACCTTTGGACGTCTAAAGGCTGGTTTTATAGCATCCTTTGAATATACAGTATTTTTGTGCATCTTTTCATATATTGCTTGTTGTTGTTTTTTCTTCATTATGTACCGTTCCTTTTTATTTGTGTTTTATTTATTCTGTAGTATATTATAGAATAAAAATTAAAAATATTCAATATAAAGATATAGTATAATTAAATATTTAATATCTAAAAATATTTGTTGTAAATTTTTTCTTTTATGCTATACTTAATGTGTATAAATTACAATGACAGAGTAGAAAAAAGAGCGTAAAGTGTTATATGAACGGGGAGTTGTCATATAAACGAAAAGCCTTTCGCTTGCGGTTCTTTTTTCGCATCCCGCTGTTATATAATCAAGGACAAATTATATTTGTTTTAGTCTCTTCCTAATTATATAACTGTCACAAAATCTGTTCTTTGATAAAATGTTCTGCATTATATAGGGAGGATTTTATAATGGCTAAAGCAAACAACTCGTTTAGAACACCTTTTTCAAAGGATTACTGGTCACTTGCATTCTCAGAAGGAAAAAAGACCAAAATGTTAGTTATCGTTTCTCTTTTTGTGGCTCTTAGAATAGCCTTGTCACAATTTTTTATACCTATTCCTGGTATAAATGGACAGAGAATATATTTTTCATTCTTTATAAATGCTCTAGGTTCAATGATTTATGGCCCCATTCTTGGTATATTTGCTGGTATGATAAGCGACCTTATATCAGCACTAGCAATGCCTACAGGACCATTCTTTATTGGTTACACAGTCACTGCTATGTTTAGCTCGTTCATCTATGGATTATTTCTATACAAAGCAAAAATTTCTGTGCAAAGAATTTTCTTTTGCAAGCTTACTGTAAATTTAATTTCTAATGTGTGCTTAAATTCTCTGTGGCGTTCAATATTAACTGGAGTAGATTTTAAAGCCATGGCTATTTTAAATTTGCCCAAAAATATTATAATGCTCCCTATAGAAACCTTTCTGCTATTTATTTTCTTTAAGGCAATTACACCCGCTCTCAAAAAAGAAAACATAATTTAATTTATTAATCTTTAATGTTTAGATAAAATTTTTTGATTTTTTTTAATTAATATGCTATAATAACCATAAGCTATTATAATACTATGTATTAGGTTAAATAACAAATGTAAAGGAGGTTTGCAATAAATTTGGATAGATTAAATCAATACAGACCACTATATCTAATAATACTTATAGTTAGTGGACTTAGTATATGGTCCTCATATTTTGTTGATAAGGATTTCTTTGTTGTATGGGCATTCGTTTGGGTAGTGGTTGCAATTGCAACACTTGTATACAGCTTTTTTATAGCAAGAAATCATAAGGCATATTATAGTTCACTTCGCAAAATGCTAAATACTCAATTTGAGATAAAAGGTATGAATATGCCTATTCCAGTAGCTATTACCTCGGATGAGGGATTTGTACTTTGGAGTAATCAGGATTTTAACGACGAAATAGCAGATGATAAAAGTAATGTCTTTGATTTACTTCCTGACAATATTGATTATACGTTACCAGAACATAAGGAAGGCTATAATGTCAATGTTAATGGTCATAACTACACACTATATCTTGTTCCTGTTACCTATTCATCTGATAAGGCGTTTCAGCTATTTTTTATTGATGACCACAATCTAAAGCTCTACTCACAGCAATATTTTGATACTCGTCCAAGCGTATTTATTATGGAAATAGATAATTACACTGAAATGTTTGCAGATGCAAAAGAAAATGAGAGAACTAAAATAACCGGAGATATTGAACATATAATTGATAGCTTTGCCGATGAGAATCACGCATTTCTTAGAAAGGTTGACAAGGATAAGTATGTCGGCGTAGTTGAAGAAAAGTATATGCGAAATATCCTGAGAGACAAGTTTAAGATTCTCGATAGTGTCAGAAATATTGACGTAGGCGAAAAAATGGCACCTACTATGTCGATAGGTATAGCCAATACTGATTGGGATCTATATAAATCAGAGCAGGATGCAAGGCAAGCGCTTGATATGGCATTAGGCAGAGGCGGAGACCAAGCAGCAGTACGTAATAAGGACGGCTATCAATTTTTCGGTGGAATAAGTAGGGGAGTAGAAAAGAGAAATAAGGTTAGAACACGTATTGTTGCAAATGCTATAGATGAGACGCTCAAGACCTGTAGTAATATACTTATTATGGGACATAGATTTTCAGATTTGGACTCATTGGGTTCATCAATCGGTATGTGTGCAGGCTTTAGACAAAAGGACAAAGAGGTTAATATAATATTAAATAAGAACACCTCTCTTGCTCTAGCCTTGTATGAAAAGATGATGAATGATGAATTTTACGCAAAGACATTCATTACACCTAGACAGGCTGAGGACTACGTGCGAAACGACACACTTCTTATTATATGTGATACTCACGTAAGAGACTTGCTTGAAAGTCCTGAAATTTACGATATGTGTAAGAATGTTATAGTCATAGATCATCACAGAAAGATGGTAAATCATATTGATAATTCTCTAATATTCTTCCACGAGCCAAATGCGTCCTCTGCATCCGAAATGGTGACAGAGCTACTACAGTATCTAGCACCCAGACCCGATAAGGTTTCAGTACTGGAGGCAGAAGCACTGCTTGCAGGAATAACACTTGATACAAAGAACTTTACTATGCGTACTGGTGTTCGTACCTTTGAGGCTGCTGCAGTACTAAGAAAGCAAGGCGCAGATACCATAGAGGTTAGAAATCTATTTTCTTCAAACATTGATGACTATAAGCAAAGAGTTAGACTTGTGTCATCAGCCGAAATTTACAATAACTGTGCCATAGCATATAGCGATGGCGTAAGTGGCAACGAGGATATAAGAATAATTGCCTCCCAAGCGGCAGATGAGCTATTAACAATTTCTAATGTTGATGCATCGTTTGTGATGTTTGAAAATGACTTTGGAACATCCATTTCTGCAAGAAGTATGGGCAGAGTTAATGTTCAGCTTATAATGGAAAGCTTGGGCGGTGGTGGACATCAAACTATGGCAGCTGCACAGTTCCAAAATATGAGCCTAGAAAACTGTCGTCAAAAGCTACTGATAGCCATAGAAGAGTACTATCTAAATCAGGAAAACGACAAGACAGAGGAAAAATAAAAAATTATATAAAAAGAATGGAGAAATAAAAATGAAGGTAATACTACTACAAGATGTAAAGGGATCAGGTAAAAAAGGAGAGCTTGTGAATGTATCTGATGGATACGCTAATAACTTTCTTCTAAAAAAGAAGCTAGCTGTTGAGGCAAATAATCAAAATCTTACTGAGATGAAAAATAGAGATTCATCTATTGCACATAAGGCCGCTGAAGAGCTAAGAATTGCCAAGGAGAATATGGCCAAAATCAATGGTAAAACTGTAAAAATTACAGCTAAAGCTGGCAATGGTGGTAAGCTATTTGGTTCTGTAACAGCAAAGGAAATTGCCGAAAATATTACAAAACAGCTTTCGGTTGAGGTTGAAAAGAGAAAAATTACTCTTTCTAGTGATATAAAGGCCTTTGGTACATACACAGCAGAGGTTAAATTTCACGCAGGCGTTGTTGCTAAGGTTAGCGTAATGGTTACAGAGGAGTAATAATGGAAGAAAACCAAAATTCTTCAATTGACGTGTTCTCAGCCTCTATGCCCTATAGCCTAGAGGCTGAACAATCAATTTTAGGTGCGGCTATTTTAAAGCCAGAGTTATTAACTGAAATAATGAATAAAGTAAAGCCTGAGTATTTTTATCAAAAAAATAACAGGCTTATTTATAGTGTACTAGTTAATATGTTTACTCAGGGAGAGACTATAGATATAGTAACAATACTCGAAAATGTAAAAAATGAAGGTATATTTGATACGCCACAGCAAGCGAGAGTATATATTTATACTATAGCAGAGATTTTGCCGTCGGTATCAAATGTAAATTCATATATAGATATTGTTAAACAAAAATATATCTTACGCTCTCTAATTGATACTTCAAGAGACATTGTTTCGACAGCTATGGATTCAAATGTAGATGCTAACGCCCTTATGAACCTAGCAGAGCAAAGAATATACGACATAAGACAGGGTAAAACAGATTCTACACTAATACCTATAAATGATGTACTAGTAGAAACCTATGTTCAGCTACAGGCCTTAAGTGGAGAAAATAGAAATGACTATTTAGGTATCTCAACTGGATACAGTGCGCTCGATAGCTATATGACAGGATTAAATAAAAGTGACCTTATTTTGATAGCGGCTCGTCCAGGTATGGGAAAAACTGCATTTGCACTTAATATAGCCGCAAATGTAGGTATAAGAAGCAAAAAAACTGTAGCTATCTTTTCCTTGGAAATGGGTAGAGAACAGCTTGCTCAAAGACTTTTATCATCCGAGGCACTTGTAGAAAGCCAAAAAATCAAGATTGGTACATTAAACGATGATGATTGGATAAGCATAGGTAACGCTACAGCATCACTTGCATCCTCAGAAATATATATAGATGATACAGCAGGCGTAACAGTCGCAGATATGAAGGCAAAGCTTAGAAGATTAAAAAAACTAGATTTAGTAGTAATTGACTATCTTCAGCTTATGTCTAGCAATAAACCAAACAACAACCGTGTTCAAGAAGTTTCTGAAATTACAAGAAATCTTAAAATTATGGCAAAGGAGCTAAATGTTCCTGTAATAACTCTTTCTCAGCTATCACGTGGAACAGAGAGCAGAACAGACCACAAGCCAATGCTTTCTGACTTGCGTGAATCTGGCTCAATCGAGCAGGACTCAGATATAGTACTATTCCTATATAGAGAGGGCTATTATAATGAGGAGGCAGATGACCAAACCTCAGCAAAATGTATAATAGCAAAGAATAGACACGGCTCAACTGGTACTATTGATTTGTATTGGGACGGACAATACACAAGATTTAGTAGCGTAGAATACAGAGAATAGTTTTTGGAGTGAGTATATGTATATAAATAAACTTATAGATATTGCTGATAACACTGTAAAAGAACATAAAATGATTGATAGGGGAGACCACATAATAATTGGAGTGTCTGGTGGAGCCGATTCGGTCGCACTACTTCTCTATCTGTATAGACTAAAGGATGAGCTGGAGCTTTCGCTTACAGTGTGTCATATAAACCACTGTCTGCGTGGACAGGATAGTGAAAACGACGAGGAATACGTTCGTAACTTGTGCAAGAGCCTTGATATTGAATGTAAGGTACTTAGGTTTGATGCCGCTAGGGAAGCAAAGGAGCATCATACAGGAGTTGAGGAGTATTCTCGGAATAAGAGATATGAATTTTTCTCAAGCTGTTCATCACTTAATAGTAAGATTGCTACTGCCCACAACCTCAATGATTCAGTAGAGACAGTTATATTTAATATGACAAGGGGAACCTCTACAAAGGGCTTAACAGGTATTCCTTATGTAAGAGACAATATAATTCGTCCACTAAGAGATTGTGATAGGGCATTAATAGAAGATTTTGTAAATGGTAATGGATACACCTATTGTACGGATAAGACAAACCTTGAGGATGATTACAGTCGAAACAAAATAAGACTAAATGTTATTCCAGAGCTAAGCAAAATCAATATTAATATCTTAAACTCAATAAATAGAATGTCCTCTCAGCTTAGTAGTCAATACTTAATGGTACACGATATTGCAAAGGATAAATTAAATAAATCCTTTGTATCTATACTTGATAACATTTTAGTTTTTGATAGAAGCCTTTGGCTAGATGATTATGACTGTGTAACACTCGAAATAATTAAAATACTTATCGACTATTTGAGCATAGATGTTTCTGAAAAAAAAGTAAAATTAATACTAAAAATTATCTACGAGGGGAAAGGTGCCGTTCAAGCAGATAGGGCCTATATACTAAAATCCTCTCCTAAATTTATCTATCTTGAGGAGGCAAAGCCTCCAATAGAATATTTCAATCACGAAATTTTACTTCCAAAGGCTCACGAAAAAATTAAATATAAGATTTTCAACTCTAAATTTATTGAAATTTTAAATTTAGGAGAAAATTATGAAGAAATTAATAAAAAAATTAACAATAAAGACTTAACTAATTGCCTAAAATGTGATAAAATGGTATCACGTTTGTTTATAGAACAAGTATCCGATAATGATACTATTTATAGACAGGGACGTCAGCACAAGTTAAATTATCTTTATAAGCTTGGAAAAAAAGGACTTAGTAACTATGAAATTTCCAAAATGCTTACACTAAAGGACGAGTATGGTAGAGTATTGTGGGCTGAGAGATTTGGTGCTGACCAAACGGACAGCTTGAACGAACAAAATTTATATTTATTAAAAATTACGGAGGAATAAGGTAATGAGTTTTTTTAACAGTGACAGTATTGAGAAGGTGCTAATTAGTGAGGAAGAAATTAAGACTGCTGTAAAGGCTTTGGGAAAAAAGCTTACTGAGGATTATAAGGACAAGGATAACGTAACAATTATTGGCGTTTTAAAGGGCTCTTGCGTATTTATGGTAGACCTTATTCGTGAAATTGATCTTCCTGTAAGCATTGATTTTATGTCTGTATCAAGCTATGGCAGCGGTACAAAAACAAGTGGCGTAGTTAAGATAATAAAGGATCTTGACACAAATATAGAGGGTAAAAATATCATAATTGTTGAGGATATTCTTGACAGTGGTATGACACTAAGCTATCTAATTAACCTTTTGGGCGAAAGAAATCCAGCAAGTATCAAAATAGTTACCTTGCTAGATAAGCCTGAAAGACGTATGGTAGACCTAAAGCCTGACTATACTTGCTTTACAGTTCCCGATGCTTTTGTTATTGGATATGGTCTTGATTACGACGAGAAATATAGAAATCTACCATACGTTGGAATATTAAGTCCAAAGGAATATATGGATAAATAATTTTTTTTAAAAAATAGAAAAAATAGAATAGGAGTGAAATTTTTGCAGAATAACAATAAGAACAGCAAGAAGGGTATTTTCATATATATAGCTATACTTTTGGTTCTTATGTTTGTTGCATCAAGGATTTTTGCTACAAATGTAAACGAAAAACCACAGGCATATAACGAAATACTCGCATATTTCCAAGACGAAAAGGTAGAAAGGTATACTCTTAATTTCGGTACTGGCGAGCTTTCTATAAAATTAAAGGGCGAGATAAAGGAAGTTCGATACCAAGTTCCAAATCTGGGACTTTTCGTAGAGGATACCAAAGATATTGTAAATGAATACAATGAGGCTCACCCAAATACGCCTATTGTACAGATGTTTATACCGCCTACAAAAACACCTTGGTGGATTACAATGATACCATCAATAATACTACTTGTCCTTATGGTAGTATTTTGGTTCTTTATAATGAAACAGGCTCGAGGTGGTGGAGCTGGTAATCCTATGGCTTTTGCAAAAGCAAAGCCTAAAACTATGACAGGCGCTGACAAGGTAACCTTTGATATGGTTGCTGGTGCCGAAGAAGAAAAACAAGAGCTTGCGGAAATAGTAGATTTCCTTAAAAACCCACAAAAATACAATGCACTTGGTGCCAAAATACCAAAGGGAGTACTCTTAATGGGACCTCCTGGAACAGGTAAAACACTTCTTGCTAAGGCGGTTGCAGGAGAGGCTGGCGTTCCATTCTTCTCAATCTCTGGTTCAGACTTTGTTGAAATGTTTGTCGGTGTAGGTGCCTCCCGTGTTAGAGATTTATTTGAAAATGCAAAAAAAGCTGCCCCAAGTATAGTATTCATAGATGAGATTGACGCTGTTGGTCGTCGTCGTGGAACAGGTCTTGGCGGTGGTCACGATGAGCGTGAGCAAACACTTAACCAATTATTAGTAGAAATGGACGGTTTTGGTGCAAATAGTGGTGTAATTGTTATAGCAGCTACAAACCGTAAGGATATTTTGGACCCAGCACTACTTCGTCCAGGTCGCTTTGATAGACACGTTAATGTTGGCTATCCAGATGTCAAAGGACGCGAGGCTATTCTAAAGGTACACACAAAGAATAAGCCTATTGCTCCAGACGTAGACCTAAGGGTAATCGCTCAAACCTGTGGTGGTTTTACAGGTGCAGACCTTGCAAACCTTGTAAATGAGGCGGCTCTTTGTGCTGCAAGAAAGGCTAAAAAAGCCATTACTATGGACGAAATTCAAGAGGCGACACTAAAGGTTATAATAGGACCAGAAAAACGTTCACATCTTGTTGTGCAACAAGAAAAACATCTGACCGCAGTACACGAGGCTGGTCACGCAATCGTAACCTATAACTGTCCTACTCAAGATAAGGTACATCAGGTTTCAATTGTGCCACGTGGTGGTGCTGGTGGATTTACACTTTCACTTCCAGAAAAGGATGTTATGTACCGCACAAGAAATCAAATGTACGAAGATATATGCACTCTTCTTGGTGGTCGTGTAGCAGAACAGCTTGCCCTAGACGATATATCAACGGGCGCATCTAACGATATTGAACGTGCTACAAAGGTTGCAAGGGCAATGGTAACACGCTATGGCTTTAGCGAGAGACTTGGTTCAATGGTCTATGGTAAGGACGACAATGAGGTCTTTCTTGGTATGGATTTACAACAGGACCGTGGCTACAGCGAACAGGTTGCCGCTGTAATTGATGAAGAAACTCGCTCTCTTATTGATAGTGCTTATGAAAAAGCAAGAGAAATTATATCCGCAAATATGGATAAGCTTAACGTTCTTGCACAATTCCTTGAGAAATACGAAAAGATAGATGGTAAAACCTTTGAAAAGCTAATGCTTGACCAAATATCTCTTGACGAGCTTGAGGAAGAGGCAAAGCGTGTAGAGGCTGAAGAGGAACGTAAACGTGAAGAGGATAAGAAGAGAATCCTTGAGAGTGAAAAAAATCAAAAGGAAGCTCAAGCAAATACAACTCATGAGGGTGGACATATCCAAGGTATGAAGGACAATATCGTTCGTAAGGTTCACAGCATACACGGTGGAAATGACTCTCAATCAAATACAAATAATGAGAATGTAAACACTCAACCACAGATAGATGAAAATAATCAAAATTCAGATAATACATCTGATGATGATAATTCTCAAAACAACTAATAAATAAAAAGGGTACGCAGAAATTAAAACTGCGTACCTTATTTGTTTCCTTGGATACAAAAAAAGTACCGACCAATCGGTCGGTACTCCCTAAAACTAAATTACTAATAGAGGAATTTTCTTATTAACTACATTATAGCGTATAAATGGTTGCAATTCAAGAACATTTTGGTTACAAATGCGACATAATTTATTACGATTAATTACAAATAGGCAATCTCTATAACAAATAATTTATTTTTAATATATTACCAAAATATTATATATAAATTAATATTTTTTAATACAAAGTAAACTTTTAAATATCACTTGACAATGCAAGTATATATTTGTATAATTACAAATAGCGTATAAAAATCTTTTGTGTGTTATTTTAATCAAAAGATGAATACTATATAATTAAAATATAAATAAGTACTATTCTAAAGTACTTTTAGAAAAGAGGAGTATCTATTATGGCACAAGAAATACTAATGACAGAAGAAGGCTACAAAAAACTATCTGATGAACTTATAGAGCTAAAAACAGTAAAGCGTACAGAAATAGCTGAAACAATTAAGGTTGCCTTGGGCTTTGGTGACTTATCAGAGAACAGTGAGTACCACGAGGCAAAGGACGAGCAGGGCAGAATAGAAGGAAGAATTGCTGAGCTAGAAGAAAAACTAAAGCACGTTAGAATTGTAAGTAAGGACGAAATCTCAAAGGATACAGTTGCAATTGGTTCAATCGTTACAATAGACGATGACGGTTTTGAGATGGAATACAAAATTGTAAGCTCAGCTGAAAAGGTTGAGGAGGGTGAAAACGCAATTACAGATACTTCACCAGTAGGCAAGGCTCTATTTGGTCATAAAGTAGGAGATGTTGTTAAGGTTGAAGCTCCTGCTGGCTCATTTGAAATCAAAATTGTAAATATCAGAATTTAAACTTTACTCTAAGCTTAAGTTGAAGGGGTGCTTTCACGGACAATCTATGTGAAAGCACCTTTTTGTTGTCTTTTATAAAGAAAAGTGTTATACTTAGCTTATAATTTTTGATTTTTAGGAGTTTTAAATGAAATTTAAGAGAATTTACATAGAAATATCGAATGTATGTAATCTAAACTGCCCATTTTGTATTAAATCTACACGAGAAAGAAAAATAATGAGCCTTGAGGACTTTACAAGCTATGCTACTCAGGCAAGAAAATATAGTGAATACATATATTTACACGTTTTAGGTGAGCCACTTCTACATCCAGATTTTCCAGCTATATTGAGAGTATGTAGCAAACTTGGCTTTAAAGTGAATATTACAACTAATGCCACATTACTTGCGGAAAAGAAGAACATTATTCTAAATACTGATTGCGTAAGACAGGTTAATATATCACTGCACGGATACAATCCTCAAACTCACGGAGAGCTTAAAAAATGGCTAGATGGTCTAGTTGATTTTGCAAAAGACTTTTCTGAGCGTGGCGGATATACTGTATTTAGATTTTGGACTATGGGAAAAAACAACGAGGTCTATGAGAATGATTTAAAATCTATGCAGTTATTATCCTCATTAACTGAAAGTAACATAAATATATATGAAAATAGACTAAGCCGTTCTATTACACTCAGAGACAAAATTTTTGTAAGCTTTGATAAGGAATTTAAGTGGCCATCTATTAACGATGAAATAATAAGTGAAAACGGACGTTGTCACGGAGCTCGTGATATGATAGCTATACTCGCAGATGGTACAGTAGTTCCTTGCTGTCTTGACGGTGATGGTGCTTGTAGCCTAGGAAATCTAAAGGAAAGTACTCTGTCCGAAATTATAGCTTCAAACCGTTTTCAAAATATGAAAAATGGATTTTTAAACGGAAAGCTGACCGAAGAGCTATGCAAAAAATGCTCATATAGACTTCGCTTTAATAGAGTTTAAAAAGCAAGGCTACCATAGGCATATAAAAAGTATTTATAGGGGTACCCCATAGTGAAGTTCAATATAGTTCATTTTTTAATTAAAACTTTCAAAGAGTGTATCCGAAAGTTTTACTCAATTTTTTTCAAAAAAATTGCGGTTTCCCGCCGAGCCGGCGGTGGCATAATGGATAGTTAGAAAGAACTTATAATTTAGTAAATAATGTAAGAGTTCCCATTAAATCTAAATTCTTTGTCGCTCGTCGCAACGAGTGAAATACTATTGCCGTGAAAGAGTATTTTTGAAAGTGAATTTTGCCGAAAGGCAAAAGAGAAAACCTTTTACGATAAAAGAGGTTTTCTTATATGACTAAAATCTATAGATTTTAATCGTGCGTTATTAGTTTTTTATAGCTTATTTTATATCTAATGCATCTGTATTACTAACAAGTGGCTTCATAAATCCATTTCTCATAGGGGAACAAATATCAGCGGATATTACCTTGTCCTTATACAAAAGTAAATTTATATATGCCTCTGTTTTACCTCCATCATAATTTAAAACATTGTATTTATATTGTTTAACTGTCTTACCCTTATATTTATATAGCTTATATCCGTTTTTTCTCTGATTTATTATATATTGGTCGTATAATTCATCACTTTGTCGGGGTATTTTAACCTCCTTTTCATAAAATGGCTCGCTATCTACCTCCCAACCAAGCGAGGTAAGCCATTCTACTATTTCATCACTAGTTTTAAATGTATTTTGATGAGAATTACCATATACTGCCACTGCCTTTTGATTTAACGGAATAAATACTATTACTAAAATAATTAATACAATACACAATCCTACAGTAATTATATTTTGTTTTTTTATTTTTAAGCTTGCTATAAACATAGATTTACCTCCAATACTTATTTGCAAAATTACTTATAATATTTATATGATTTGAAAGGAAGCATATATGCAAAAGGAAAGATTAGATAAAATTATTGCATCACAAGGAAAATACAGCCGCAAGGACGTAAAAAATCTTGTAGCAAAAAAACGTATTCTGTTAAATAATGAGGTTGTTCGTGACAGCGGTATAAAGGCTGACAGCCAAACAGATACTATAATCATTGATGGCGAAAGCCTACTCATACGCAAGCATATTTACCTTATGCTCAATAAGCCAGAGGGTGTAGTTTCAGCAACAGATGATAAAAGGGATAGAACTGTCATAGATTTAGTACCAGATGAATTTAAAAGAAATGGTCTGTTCCCAGCTGGCAGACTGGATAAGGATACAACGGGCTTTGTATTAATTACAGATGACGGAGAATTTGCTCACAGAATACTTTCTCCCAAAAATCATATAGATAAAAAATATATAGCAACTCTTGATATTCCCGTAACAAAAGAAATGCAAGATGGCTTTAATAAGGGTATACAGCTAAAGGATGAAAAAAAATGTATGCCATCAAAGCTTGAAATTCTTTCAGAAAATACGGCTCTTGTCACCATACACGAGGGAATGTATCATCAAATTAAAAGAATGTTTGGTTGCTTTGGCGCAAAAACAGTTGGATTACATCGAGTTACAATGGGAAATCTTAATCTCGATGACAAGCTAATGCCAGGAGAGTGCCGAGAGCTCACTAAAGAGGAGCTTTTAATGGTAGAACAAAAAAATCTAATCTGACTTATTATTGCTTTAATTATTATTATTTGATATAATGTTTAATGTAAAAGACATAGGTTTTCTCTTGTGCTAACGCACAATTCACTTTCGAAAATACTCTTGTACGGCAATAGTATTTCGCTCATTGCGACGAGCGGCAAAGAATTTAGATTTAATGGGAACTCTTACATTATTTACTAAATTATAAGTTCTTTCTAACTATCCATTATGCCACCGCCGGCTCGGCGGGAAACCGCAATTTTTTTGAAAAAAATTGAGTAAAACTTTCGGATACACTCTTTGAGAGTTTAATTAAAACCTATAAATTTTGAGGAGAAGTAAGTAAATGAACAATTTTTTAAATTCAACTGAGGTTATTGAGACAAACATTAATGGCGGAGTAAAAAAAGCTAATAGAAAGCTACTACCTATGTTCTTGTTAAGCATTATGGCAGGAATATTTATAGGTATTGGTGGAGCGGCAAGTAATGTTGCTGTTCACAATATTTCTAATGTAGGTCTAGCTAGAACTCTTGCTGGTACAGTATTTCCAGTAGGACTTATGATGATAGTATTTGTAGGTGGAGAGCTTTTTACAGGAAATTGTCTACTCTCTATGTCAGCTCTTGATAAAAAAATTAGCTGGAAGAGCGTAGTTAGAAATTTATGTGTTGTATATCTCGGAAATCTTTTTGGTGCATTGTTCTTTGATACATTAATATATTTTTCAGGTCAATTAAACTACACTCAAGGTCTATTGGGTGCTTATACAATTAATGTCGCTCTATGTAAGGTAAATATTGACTTTGGTACAGCTTTTATTTCTGGTATCCTTTGCAATATTCTAGTATGTGTTGCAATACTTATGGCAACATCAGCAAAGGACATAGCGGGAAAGGCTATTGCAATATTCTTTCCGATTTGGGCATTTGTAATTTCAGGCTTTGAGCATTGTGTAGCGAATATGTTCTATATTCCTATGGGACTTTTAGCTAAACTAAATCCCACATACCTTGCAAAGGCTCAAGAGGTTTACAATATTTCTGATGAGGCAATTTCACATCTTAGTGTTAGTGGAATGATACATAATCTAGTTCCCGTTACTCTTGGCAATATCATAGGTGGCGGTGTAGTAGTAGGCTTTATGTATTTCTTTATAACTAAGCTCGATAGTTAGAAAAATAAATCTATTAGGAGGTATGTTATTTGGATAAATCTAAAAAATATGGTATTGTATTGGGTGGCGGTGGCTCTAAGGGAGCATATCAAATAGGAGTTTGGAAAGCGATTAGTGAGCTAGAAATAAGCTATACTGCTGTTACTGGAACATCTGTAGGTGCATTAAACGGAGCATTTATGGCTCAGGAGGATTTAATAGATGCCCTGCACGTATGGAACAATATGGATAATACAGCGGTAATGAAGGATATGCCTCCTCTAACAGAGGACGACAACAACTTTATTGATGTAATGCGAGCCTTTACAAGACAAATAGTAAAAAAAGGTGCAGTTGATATATCTCCCTTGGAAGAATTAATTACAACTATGGTCGATGAGGATAAAATAAGAAAATCGGATATTGACTTTGGACTAGTAACTGTTCAGATACCTTCTATGCAAGAAATAGCTATTTTTACCGAGGATATACCAAAGGGTAAGCTATGCGACTATCTACTTGCATCTGCGTCCTGTTTTCCAGCCTTTAAGGCTCACGAAATAGATAATACACACTATATTGATGGTGGCTATAGAAATAATATACCTGTAGATTTACTCCTTAAATCAAAAAAGAAAATAGATGAGATAATAGTAGTCGATGTAAAGGGTGTTGGCGTTATCAAGGATATAAAGAGTGATAAGCCAATTCACTATATAACAAGCTATTGGGATTTGGGAAACTTTCTTATTTTTGATGGAAAACAGTGTAGAAGAAATATCCAGCTTGGTTATCTTGATACACTAAAGGCATTTTCGCATTATGAGGGAATAATATATACATTTGAAAAAGAAGAAAAGACTAAGCTAAATAACATATATCGTGACAAGCTAAACCAAACTATCGAAACAATTATAGAAAATGCAGATATAGATGTTAATGACTTTATCACAAGCATTGTAACAGATATTTTGTTTGTAACTCTTAAGGATAGGATGAATGTAACTAGAAATGCTTTTGATAATTCTGAGCTAGTACAATATGTGTCTGAAATATGTGGTGAAATTTTGGAGTTAGAACCAACTCTTGTATATACAAAAGAGCAGTTTATAGGCGAAATTGAAAATAGATATATGACTATACTAAATGAAAATATTGTTACACTTAATAAAATTACTAATGAAAAGCTCCTTTCATCAAAGTTACTTACATCTATAGGGAATAGAAGTATTATAATGCTTGCTATACAAAGACGAATACACAGATTAATTCTTGAAAATGAACGCTTTCAAGCCCTTGAATTAGTGGCTGCTATGTTCCCAAAGGAGCTTATGGGCGCAATTTTTCTTGAAACACTTATAAATTAAAGCTGGGAGGCGTATATATTGAAAATAATGTCGGTTGATATGGGAGATGCTAGGACGGGTATTGCTATTTGTGATAAGGCAGAAATGCTTGCTTCACCCGTAACTGTTATACACGAATGGAACAAGGATGTATTAGCACAAAAGGTTGTGGCTGAGGCAAAAAAATTAGATGCTGAGCAAATAGTTGTCGGTAATCCTCTTAATATGAATGGTACTGCTGGCCCTCGTTCTGAGCTTTGCCATGAATTTGCCGATAAGCTAAGGGCAATGTGTGATATTGAAGTAGTTATGTGGGATGAAAGGAATACTACAGTAACCGCTATAGGCTATCTTAATGTTACAGATACTAGAGGAAAGAAGAGAAAAAACGTTGTTGATGCAGTAGCCGCAACAATAATTCTTGAAACCTATATGAATTACAGAAAAAATAAGAAAGAGGTAAATTAATATGGCACATTTTGAAAAAAAGCTTACAGACGAGCTAAAGTATAATGGAAAGATTTTTGATGTAAAAATTCACAAGGTAGAGCTAGAGGATGGAAGAACCTCTCAACGTGATATTGTCTACCACCATGGTGGGGTTTGCGTTGTTGCCTTTGATGAAGATGACAATATATTCCTAGTTAGACAGTACAGAATGCCAACAGGAGAAGCTATTTTGGAGCTACCAGCAGGCAAGCTTGAAAAGGGTGAAAATCCAATGGAGGCTGCCTTTCGTGAGCTAGAGGAGGAGGTTGGCTACAAAGCAAAATATATGTCCTTTGTAACCGAATTTTTCCCAACACCTGCTTATTGTACAGAAAAAATTACAGTTTTTTCAACCTCCAAGCTCATTAAAACACAGCAACACCTTGATGAGCACGAATTTTTGGACGTAGTTAAGGTTCCTTTTGAAAAGGCAGTAGAAATGGTATACAATAACGAGATTATAGATGCCAAAACACAGATTGGTATATTACTAACTAACCTACAAAGGGAAAAGGAGAAGGAAAAAGAGGAATAATATGTCAAAACGAAAAAATAAAGGTCATATTGTAAGAAATATATTTATTGCTTTACTTGTTGTAGTACTAATTACTGTAATACTATTTACAGTAACTCTTGCTCTAGTAAAAAGAGAGATAAAAGGTAATGTACGAGAGGATAAAAATATAACTATCACTATTCCAAAGGGTGCATCAACCTCAAGGGTTGCGAGTGTCCTAAGTGAAAATGGAATAATCGGTAATGATATTGTATTTAGGCTCTATTCTAAATATTCAGAAAGTGACGGCAAGTATCAATATGGAGAATTTACACTATCCCCAGCTATGAGCTATCCACAAATAGTTGACAGACTTACACAAATAAATGACTATCAAAAAACTATAAAGGTTACTTTTCCAGAGGGCTATAACGCATTTCAGATGGGAGAGGTGCTTGAAAAACAGGGTATATGCACAAAGAATGAGTTTATAGATGCTCTAAATACTCATAGCTTTAGCCAAGACTTTCTAAAGGAGATTTCAGACGACAGTAAAAAGCTAGTTAAATACGAGGGCTTTTTATTTCCTGATACATACGAATTTTTTGAGGACGTAACAGTAGATGAAGTTATAAACACTATGTTTAATAACTTTGAAAAAAAGGTATATACTGAAGAAAATAAGAGGCTATTGGAGAAATCTAACTATACACTCGAGGAGTGGGCAATCTTTGCATCTATTATTCAAAAGGAAGCCGCAAATGTAGAAGAAATGTACAATGTATCCTCTGTATTTACAAACAGAATGAAAGAAAATAGCGGCTACCCACGTCTTGAAAGCTGTACTACAAATAACTACTATTTCGACTACATAATGCCTTTTTATAATAACAACCCACCAAAGGACGTTGTAGATGCCTATGATACATACAGTAAAAATGGGTTTCCAATAGGAGCTATTGCAAATGCTGGCATAGATGCCTTCGATGCTGCACTCAAACCAAATGATACACCCTACTATTTCTTCGTAACCGATATAGAATATACTCACTATTACGGAAAAACCTACGAGGAACATTTAAGAAATATCGAAAAAGCAAAGGCAGTTAATAAAACCTATGGTAAAATAGGACTTTAAATTAACGCTGATATAAAAAGGACTTTTATTAAATATAATTTAGTAAAGGTCTTTTTTATATCTTTTCAAAAAAAAGAAAATATGTTATAATACTGTCGTTGTGCTTTAAAGCTAAGTATACAAAAAAGTATAGATTTTTTATTTTTGTAAATAATACTAAATAATAGCATAAATATTTTATGAAAGGAATTTAGTATTATATGAATGAAAAGATTAATGCTCTAAATGAGGAAGAGGAGCAAACAGAGGTAATTGAGGATAATACTGACTGCACAAGCCCTGAGCTAGAGCAAATGTATAAGCAAGGCTCAGTTACAACTGAGGACGGCAAACACAAGATACATTGTCTTACCATAATAGGACAAATAGAGGGACATTATATTTTACCATCACAAAACAAAACTACAAAGTATGAGCATGTTATACCTATGCTTGTAGCTATTGAGCAGGATAAAAGCATTGAGGGACTACTGATTATACTAAATACAGTAGGTGGAGATGTAGAGGCAGGTCTTGCTATTTCTGAGCTTATTTCTGGAATGAATACACCAACTGTATCACTTGTGCTTGGCGGTGGTCACTCAATAGGTGTGCCACTTGCTGTAAGTGCTGACTATTCCTTTATTGTACCCAGTGCAACAATGACTGTTCATCCTGTCAGAATGAATGGCTTAATGCTCGGTGTACCACAAACTCTCTCCTACTTTGACAAAATGCAGGAGAGAATAACAAACTTTGTAATTGACAATTCAAAAATAAGTGCAGACAGATTTAAGGAGCTTATGATGACAAATGGCGAGCTTGTTATGGATATAGGTACAGTACTAGACGGTGAGCAAGCAGTAAGGGAAGGACTAATCGACGAAATAGGAGGAATACACAAGGCAGTAGATAAGCTCTATGAAATGATAGAAAGTGAGGATAATAAGAAGAGGAAAGAGGAGACTATAGAAAAATGATACTATACTCTGTACTTCCTTACGAGGCTTTTGACGAAAGCTATTATACCGTTCCCCAAACTAGTCGTTTTTTTAGGTATCAATACGGACTACTTGAGACAAAACCAAGTGATAAAAATTCATTTGACGTCGTAAATATTATTTCATCAAATCCTAAGGCATATTTAGACAGAAATATGCCTATAGGCAAAAGAATAAAAATAAAATAATTAATTACGGATATATACACAATATATCCGATACATAAAGGAGAACTACTATGTCATACTTAAACGGAATTTTACAAGGACTAATTCAAGGCTTTACAGAGTTTTTGCCAGTTTCAAGCTCTGGACATCTTTCGCTATTCCAGCACTTTACAGGAATAAGCTCCGAAAGCTCTGTATTCTTTTCAATTATGCTCCACCTAGCAACTCTTGGCGCTGTTATAATTGCTTTTAGAAAGACTGTATGGAAGCTTATTATTGAATTCTTTTCAATGCTAAAGGATATCTTTACTCTCAAAATTGGAAAAAATAAGCCTACTGCATCAAGAAAGGTACTATATATGCTAATGCTTTCTTGCGTACCACTACTATTTATTCTGCCACTAAAGGACACAATAACAGGACTAAGTAGCGACAGCTCTATTCTTGCTGAGGGGATATTCTTTCTAGTTACAGCACTACTTCTATTTATATCAGATAGATGTATTAAGGGTAATAAAAAAGCATCTGATGTTACTGTTAGGGATTCTCTTGCAATAGGCGTTGCTCAATGCGTAGCTACTCTTCCTGGTATATCTCGCTCTGGTTCAACTATTTCTGCAGGTCTTCTTTGTGGACTTAAAAGAGAAACTGCTGTAGAGTACTCATTCATTCTTGGTATGCCAACAATTCTTGCAGCGGCACTACTAGAAATAAAGGATGTGCTTACAATGGAAACAGCTATTCAGTTTGACCTTATGCCAACTATAGTAGGAATGATTGTAGCCCTTATTTCTGGACTATGTGCAATAAAGCTAGTTAATTACATAGTAAAAACAGATAAATTCAAAATTTTTGCAATATATACACTAGTACTAGGTATACTTACTATTGTAGCCGTAATTATAGAAAAAATTATTGGTATGCCACTTTCAGGTGTTATAATGCCACTATTTTCATAAAACAAATATAAAAAAATCGAGGTGAAGTAAATGGCGGGTACAACAAAAACAAGTAAATCCTCAGCTAAGGGAAAAACGACTACTAAAAGAAAGACAAAAGCGGAAAAGCAAGCAGAATTACAATATAAAAAGAGGCTACATTCAATAGTTATATTTGCTCTGGGCTTAATGCTACTTTTGATAGCAGTTATACCTGGAGAAAAGGCTTGGCACGGTCTACATAATATTATGCTGGGACTTTTTAGCTGGTGTGCCTATCTAATTGGCCCGCTAGTTATATATACTGCCATTTTGGTTGATTTAGATAGAACCCCCGCTCCTACATCATATAAGGTTATAAGCACTGTTGTGCTAATCATACTACTTTGTGGTGCATCTCAAATATTTTCAAAAATTGTACCTAGCGGAAATATTATTAATTTATTTAAAACCCTCTACAATGACGGCAAGTCACTCGCTGGCGGAGGAGTTTTCGGTGTACTAATTGGCATACCCTGTATGCTTTGGTTTGACTTTACTGGCTCTGCCATAATTATATGTCTACTAATATTTATTACACTTATGCTTTTGTCTGGAAGCACAGTAGTTGGCTTTATAAAAGGCTTTGCAAAACCAGTCCAAAAAATAGAGGAGGCTTATGTCAACGCATCAAAGCAAAAATACAGACCAGAGCCTATTATGCCTAAGGTAGATGAGAAAAAAGCTTATAGAGAATTACCACTAAAGGACGAGCCTATTTTTAATGAGAACATAGATGATATCCCAAGTGAAAAAATACACAAACCCAAAAGTCGCTTTATAGATGCTTGTAATGTTATGAGGGGTAAAAGTGTTGCAGTTTCCAAGGATGTTAACAGTCAGCTTTATGATATAGAATCTGATACCACCTTCGAGGAAGAACCAACTAAAAAGAAAACTAAAAAAGAAAAAATTAGGAAAAATGATGGCTCAACACAAAATATAGACGTTGTACAAGTAGATAATGCACAAGCTTCTGAAAATCAAAAGGATGAAATTCAAAATAAAGAGGAAATGTCTATAGATTTTCTAATTAGCAAGGCTGTATCTGGAGAAGTACAAATTCCAAAGGAGCCGACGGTAAACAGTGATAATGGTATGCTTAATTTTGGTAAGGCAGATGAGCATAGTATCACAGTAAATAAGGATGCCATTAAAAAAGCCGAGGAGTCCACAGAAATTTCTGATGATGATATAAAACAGCAGGTTAAAGAAAGGGTACAAAAGGTATTTGAGTACCAGTTTCCACCTCTTGATTTACTTAATGATGTTAAATCACTTCCAAAGGGTGACACAACCAAAGAACTTCGAGCTAATGCAGAAAGACTAGTAGACACTCTTAAAAGCTTTGGTGTGCAAACTAGAATTGTCGATATTTCAAGGGGTCCAGCCGTTACTAGATACGAACTACAGCCCTCAATAGGCGTAAAGATAAGTAAAATTACAAATCTATCCGACGATATTGCCCTAAATCTTGCAGCAGGTGAGGTGCGTATAGAAGCACCTATTCCAAACAAAGCCGCCATTGGAATAGAGGTTCCAAATAAAATTATATCTACGGTACAAATTAGAGAAATTCTTGAAAGTGAGTCCTTCAAAAACGCAAAAAGCAAGCTTTCAGTTGCTCTTGGTAAGGATATTACAGGTGAAGTATCAGTAGCCGACCTATCAAAAATGCCACATATTCTAATAGCTGGTGCAACTGGTAGCGGTAAGAGCGTATGTATCAATTCACTTATAGTAAGTATTCTTTATAAGGCAAAGCCTGATGAGGTTAAGCTACTTATGATTGACCCAAAGGTCGTTGAGCTTGGAAGCTATAACGGTATACCACATCTTATTTCTCCTGTTGTTACAGACCCTAAAAAAGCGGCAGGAGCATTATGCACAATGGTTGCCGAAATGCTAAAAAGATACAAGCAATTTGCGGACAACAATGTTCGTGATATAAAGGGCTACAATAAGCTATGTGAAGAAAATTCCGAGATGCAAAAGATGCCTCAAATAGTAATCATTATAGATGAGCTTGCAGACCTTATGATGGCATCACCAAAGGAGGTTGAGGACTATATTTGCCGATTGGCACAAATGGCAAGAGCCGCTGGTATGCACCTTGTAATAGCAACTCAGCGTCCATCAGTAGATGTAATTACCGGTATAATAAAGGCAAACATTCCATCAAGAATTTCCTTTGCTGTTTCATCACAAATTGATAGCCGTACAATTCTAGATAGTAGCGGAGCTGAAAAACTTCTTGGCAGGGGCGATATGCTCTTTGCACCAGTCGGAAGTAGCAAGCCAACACGTATTCAAGGTTGCTTTGTAACTGACAAAGAGGTTGAGGATGTAGTATCATTTATTAAGTCTACATCTGAAGAAAATTATGATAATGAGCTTATGCAGCAGATAGAAATAAATGCCGCCCAGGTTGGGGTAAAGCAAAATGGCAAGTCTAAAGCTAAAGAAGAAGTAAGCGGAGAAGATGACGAGCTAATTGAAGAGGCTATAGAGGCTGTCCTTGAGGCTAATCAAGCATCTACATCATACATTCAACGTAGGCTAAAGGTAGGATATGCAAGAGCGGCAAGGATTGTTGACCAAATGGAGGCAAGGGGAATCGTTGGACCTTCTGAGGGTAGTAAGCCAAGACAAATACTTGTATCAAAAGCTACCTATTACGGACAGAATAATTAGTTTATTAAAATGGTGAGGAGATAGTTAAATGGATTGTCTATATATAGTTGTACCTTGCTACAACGAGCAAGAGGTAATTACAGAAACAACTAGGAGACTAACAGAAAAACTCGATAGGCTAGTAGATGAACATATTATTTCGGTTAATAGCAAAATAATGTATGTCGATGACGGCTCAAAAGATAATACGTATACTATTATAAAAAAACTAAAGGAAGATAATCCATATATTACAGCCGTAAAGCTATCCCATAACAGAGGGCATCAAAATGCACTACTAGCTGGACTTGAAACTGCTAAGGAGTATGCAGATGTTATAATCTCTATGGATTGTGATTTACAGGACGATATAAATGCTGTTGACCAAATGCTTTCTAAATACTATGATGGCTGTGATATTGTATATGGAGTTAGGAGTAGTAGAGAGAAGGACACTGCCTTTAAGAGAAATACTGCTCAAATGTTCTATAAGCTTATGGAATTTATGGGTGCTGAAATAGTTTATAATCACGCAGACTATAGGCTGATGAGTAAACGTTCAGTAATTGCCCTATCAGAATATGGAGAAGTAAACCTATTTTTGCGTGGAATAGTTCCTATGTTAGGATATAAATGCGACACAGTCTACTATGAACGTGGAGAACGATTCGCTGGCAAGTCAAAATATCCTCTTAAAAAGATGATTAACTTCGCTCTCGATGGCATAACCTCACTTACGATAAAACCAATAAGACTAATTTTAGCACTCGGAATACTCATCTTTCTAGTAAGTATTGCTATGCTTATTTACTTTATGGCTATTCATTTTATGGGAAAGACCGTTCAAGGCTGGACTACAGTTGTAGTCTCCGTCTGGGCAATAGGCGGTCTTCAGCTTTTAGCAACAGGAGTAATAGGTGAATATCTGGGAAAAATATACCTTGAAACAAAAAAACGACCACGATATACCATAGAAGAAATATTATTATAAATATAACAGAGTTATTGTTACAAAAGTAAATAAAGTATCAATAATTCTGTTTTTTCTTGCATTTTTTTGTATTTCGATATATAATTTTAGTTATATAGAAAAAATAAGATTAATAGGTAGGTGCAATATTTGTTAATTTCACTTGATAATATTACAAAAAGCTTTGGTAGCGACATTATATTTAAAAATGTCACTGCTAAAATAGAAGATAATGACAGAATAGGACTTGTAGGCGCAAATGGAGCTGGAAAGACAACACTTTTAAGCGTTATTACAAAAGAATATGACTATGACAGCGGAGAACTATATCTGCAAAATGACCTGAGTATAGGCTATCAAAAACAGAATAATGGACTACTACAAAGCGGAACCATCATAAGCGAAATGAGAAGTGTATTTGCTGATGTATATGAACTAGAGAAAAAGCTTAACACACTTCGTGAAAAAATGGCAACTAGTCCAAGTACTACATTAAATGAGGAATATAAACGAGCAGAAGATGCCTTTATTGCACAAGATGGCTATAACGTAGATGTCAAAATAAATACAGTTTTACAGGGTATGGGCTTTGCAGATAGAGACCCATTAACGGAAATAAATACTCTTTCTGGTGGAGAACAAACTAGACTTATGATAGCAAAGCTTTTGCTGTCAAAGCCTAAATTGCTTATACTTGACGAGCCAACTAACCACCTTGATTTCAAAACTCTTACTTGGCTTGAGGAATACCTTGCAACCTATAGCGGAGCCGTGCTTACAGTATCCCACGATAGATACTTTTTAAATAAAATTTGCAATAAAATTTGGGAGATAGACCACGGCGAATTATTTGTATATAACGGAGACTATACAAAATACCTTCAGCTCAAAAAAGACAGGATAGCTCGTGAGCAAAAGCTCTACGATGAGCAGATACAAGAAATAGCAAAGCTTGAGGACTATGTGGCTAGAAATCTTGTTCGTGCTTCAACTACAAAAATGGCACAGAGCAGACGCAAAAAGCTTGAAAATATGGAGATAAAGGAACAACCAAAGCCCCCCTTAAAGCCACCTATAATTCGATTAAATTATGAGGGTGAGCCTGTAAAGGACGTTCTAAAGGTTGAAAACGTAAGCCTTGATGTAGGTGAAAACGAAAATCTAAAGAATTTATTTAACGACATTAGCTTTAATGTCGAAAGAGGACAAAAAATAGCTATTATAGGTGGAAACGGAACAGGTAAGACCTCATTACTAAAGGCACTTATGAACATTAACACATTTAAAAGTGGTAAATTTTCGTGGGGAAGAGGAGTAAAATATTCATATTATGAGCAGGGAAGTGAGAATATGGATTTGAATTTATCTGTTTTGGAAACACTTTGGCAAAAATATCCATCATTCTTTGAGACAACTCTTAGAAGTACCTTGGGTGCTTTGGGACTAAGTGGTGAGACAGTATTTAAAACGGTAGGACAGCTTTCTGGTGGCGAAAGAGCAAGACTAAAGCTTGCAGCAATTTGCCTTGCTAACAGCAACACTCTCGTTCTTGATGAACCAACAAACCACCTTGATTTAGCAACAAAGGAAATACTTGAGGAAGCTCTATCTGAATATACAGGCACTATAATTATGGTATCTCACGATAGATATTTGCTTAACAAAATTCCTGATAAGATAATCGAGCTACACGACAAAACACTCACAGAATATAAAGGAAACTATGACAATTATTTAAGACTTACAGCTTTAAATAAAATACCTACTGACGAAAAAAAGACAGAAGAAAAAGTTATAACAGAAAATAATAAGACCTATAATAGAGGTAAGGAAGCTCGTCGACAAGAGGCAAAAAGAAGAAAAGAATTTGCTGAGGCTGAAAACAGAATTTCCGAAATAGAAGAAAGGCTTTCAGAAATTGAACGAATAATCGCTAAACCTGAAACAGCTTCTGATTATCAATTATTACAGGATTTATGCAACGAACAGCAAGCTTTACAGACAGAACTTGATGAATTAATGGACAAGTGGCTTTTATTACAAGAATAAAGCTAATTTTTATAATAATTATATTGAAACGAGGTAGAGTTTAATGAAAAAATTTTCGTGGAATGAGTCCTATGCACTAATAGCATTTTACGCATTCCTAGTAATAGCCGCTTCTATATTATTTGGTGTAGTGGTATTTAAGTTTCCTGTGATATGGGAATTTATTAGAATGATTGTAAAATTTCTAGTTCCTTTTGTATATGCCTTTGGTATTGCATTTATACTTAATCCCGCAGTAAAGTTTTGTGAAAAAAAGCTTTTATCAAAAAAAATGTCTGGTAAAACCAAACGAAATCTATCAATACTTCTAGTTTATACTCTAACACTTCTTTTAATCATTTTATTCTTCGTTGTAGTAGCTCCTGGAATAGGTGACAGCATAACACAGCTAGCTAAAAATATAAGTCGATACAGCGAAAATATATCTAATGTTGTAGATTCTATAACTGAGCTTATTCCAAAGGAGTATTTATCCGATGAGGTTCTCGCAACTCTCGATAGCATTTTAGGTAGGGCAACTGCATTTATAAGCACATCACTTATGTCACTAGTTGGATTTACAACAAAGCTTACTTCGGGAGTAATCAACTTTGTTATGGGAATTATTGTGTCAATCTATATGCTAACAGATAAGGAAAGATTGATAGCACAAATAAAAAAGGTTAACTATGCTATTCTACCTAAAAAGGTTGTAGATATTATAATTGAAACTACTCAGGACGGTAATAAAAAATTTACAGGATTTATAGTTGGTAAAATTGTTGACTCTGCAATAATTGGTGTTATTTGTGCAATAGGTATGAAAATACTAAATATGCCATTTGTAGGATTTGTTAGTATAATAATCGGTGTAACCAATATCATACCGTACTTTGGACCGTTCATAGGTGCAATTCCTGGAACGCTAATTGTACTTGTTGCTGGTGGCTGGGGACAGGCAATTGGATTTTTGGTATTTGTGCTATTACTACAACAATTTGATGGAAATATACTAGGACCTGCTATTTTGGGTCAATCTACAGGACTTAGTGCAATGTGGGTAATATTTGCCATACTTCTATTTGGCGGTCTATATGGATTTGTAGGTATGATAATAGGTGTACCCTTGCTTTCAGTTATATTTGGTCTATTGGGTAGATTTATTAACCATAGATTACGCAAGAAAAACCTTTCTACAAACGCTGATGACTATGCCTCAAGTGAACACCCTATTTTAACATCAAAAAAATAAGGCTTTATTTTTTCTTATCTTTACTATAAAAATATATACATTTGGAGCTTGTATTAATGTTGGATACTTTGTTAGCTGAACAAACATAGCTACAATATCCTTCTTTTTGATAGATACAATTTTCAGAACAAGGGATAATATTCATATAATTCTCCTAAACTATCAAGCGGATATCTTTATTAATAAGGTATCCGCTTTTTATTATACAATTAATGTGTGTTATATTTTTATATTTATGCAAAAAGCATAATATAAGATTATTTAACTATATTTTGAGCAAACTAATAGTAAATAAATTCACAGTAAAGGAGAAGATATTATTAATAAAAAAATGATTTTGAGTCTAATATTCACAACCCTTATCTTTCTTTCTATTGGGCTAATTCCGCAATATATAAGGTCAAGTTACACAGAAATTGGGCTTATAGCCATAGACAAGGTATCTTATACAAAGACCTATGAAAATATAGGTATAGTAAAAAAGAATAGTAGTATTGAGCTTATAGCTAATAGAGATATGATAATAGAAAATAAACTATTTAATGATAATGATGATATTCAAAAAGGGGAAAAGCTCGCAAATATTTCATTTGAAACATATACCTCCCTAGTCCATAGCAAAAATATAAAAAATGACTTAGATAAATACTTAGAAATTGAAAAATTTATAAAAAATACAGGAATTGAAATAGACAATCAAGATATAAGGGCTGTGATTTCTAATATTGAAGATAAAATAAATATAGATAGTGCTAATATAGAAAACGAGCTTATTGCTCCTATAAGTGGAAATATAGAATGGAGTATATTTGGAAATAAAATATTTGTAGATAGGGGAGAAACAATCTGCAAAATTTATAATAATAATGATGTCAAAATATATTGCCCAATTAACGAAAAAGAGATATACAAATATAAACTGGGTATGAAAGCAACTGTAAATAGTAATGTATCCTCTTATACTGGTTATGTTACAGATATAAAAAGAAGTACAAGCACTACTCCTACTAAAAATGGATTTGACACTACTGTAGACCTCGTAATATCAATCAAGAATGGAGAAAAGCTTATTTTAGGAAGTACAGTTGAATGCATTATAAGTGAACCAAAAGCTACTGAATTATTGCTAGTACCTTTTTCAGCTATAAATCAGGATAGTGTGGGTGAATATGTTATAGCTATAAATCACGGAAGCTACGAAAAAAGATATGTAAATGTAGATGAAGACTTTGGAGATAATATATCTATTAAATCAGGAATTAACGAAAATGAGCTTATAGTTGAGGATATAAGTAACTTTAATCTCCAAGATAAATATATAATTAAATAAAGGTA
>SAMEA104404100__coassemble_543_pt1 | contig 40352 bp, 35 predicted proteins | sample SAMEA104404100__metabat2_low_PE_067 | metagenome-assembled genome bin SAMEA104404100 (sample SAMEA104404100) | Balaenoptera acutorostrata | reverse complement strand
ATTTATGTTCAAAAAAATTAGGATTATGTGGTAATCCTATTTTTTTGAAACTGCCCCTTTATTAGCTCTGTCTTCTCGACAGTTTGGTTAACTATCCTTTCTAGTTTAAACTATCAGTCTAGTCAATTCGTAATTCGTCATTTAAAAAGATGATATATTAGAAGTGAGGCACAAACTATCCCCTAAAACAAACAAAAAGGAATCTGTTCATTTAGAAGAATTTAGAAATGAGAGAAAAAGTAACCGTCTAGTAATCTCAACTCTTAACTCTCCACTCTCAACTCTAATGACAATTCGTCATTTAAAAAGATGATATATTAGAAGTGAGGCACAAACTATCCCCTAAAACAAACAAAAAGGAATCTGTTCATTTAGAAGAATTTAGAAATGAGAGAAAAAGTAACCGTCTAGTAATCTCAACTCTTAACTCTCCACTCTCAACTCTAATGACAATTCGTCATTCGTAATTCGTCATTTAAAAAGATGATATAGTAGAAGTGAGGCACAAGCTATCCCTTAAAACAAAAAAAGAGAGAAAAGACTATCCGTCTAATTCTCTCAACTTTTATTAGTTATATAACTATTATTCTTCCCAATCGTCATAGTGACGCTTACTTCTTGTAAATACTATTACATATATAAGCGCTACAACTGCGATTACAGCAACCGCTATAGCTATTATAAGAGCTATATTTACGCTACTCTTTTCTTCTTTTTGAGTTGGTACGTTGGTTTCTGTTGATTGGCTCGATGGCTCGCTTGTTACTTCTGAGCTTGATGGAGAAATAACCTCTTCGCTTTCAGAAGAGCTTACAGAGCTTGAAGCTTCCTCGGATGAGTTTGATGGCTTCTCCTCAGGCTTTGATGAAGGAGATGGTGCTGGAGCCTTTGAAGATGATGGAGTAGGCTTTGAAGAAGAGGCTGGTACCTTTGAAGAGGCTGTAGATGATACAGCCTGCTCTACTGGTGGAATAGATTTTAATTTTTTATTACTTACTACATAGCTTGTAAGCTTAGATGTTTTGAATGAAAATCTATCGTTTACGCTATCATATTCACCTTTAATCTCTCTTAGAGAGTTATCTGGTAGTATCTCGTAAACTGTGTCGTTTGGCTTTACGAATAGCGAAAGAGTACCCTCTGTCTTAAAGTCTGGTCTGCCGTCCCATTCATAGAATGTAAGCTCTGTATCCTTGTCACCATAGAGATATTCTATTTGTTTATTGATATTACAGCTTTCCCTCAAAAACATATTTTCAAGTGGAACCTTTACATCAATATCAAATACAGGTGATGTATCTCCTGAAACACAATAATCGAATACAGCGTGTAGCTTTCCACGATATTTGCCATTAAAATCAAACTTTACGTCCGACATATAGTAGTCTGATGGAATAGTAAAGCTATTGTTTGGACCATTTTGTACTACAGTCGAGTAGCTTCTAGGAATTATTCTAATATCATCAATAGTAGAAACATATCTGACAGATGGAGAAGTTTTTGTATAAATAGAGATTGTACCACTTAGGTGCTTAGATGTACCCTCTGGAATTTGTATGTTTGATTTTAGTCTTAGGTATGCATCACCCTCATAGAAGTATACAGAATCTACATATTGCTTGCCATTTTGTATGGTTGGAGATATTCTGTAGTCCTCATAGTTAAGTGTAGCATTTAATGAATTTCCATCCTTGTCGTAGAAGTCAGTAAGTGGTATTTCATCTCCCACTACAGCCTCGGTTGACCAAGCAAATGCAGTTGTAATGCTTAAAAGAAGTGCAACACAAAGAATAAGTGTAAAAATACTTATTTTTTTCATTATAATCCCTCCGTTATTTATAAAAAAGAATATTTAATTATTTGCGAATACCGTGTTTGTCATTATATTCATATAGATAAGGGAAAGCCTCTCTTACCTGCTCCTCGTAATGTGAGTTATACATATATACAAATGCCCATTCCTCGGTTAGAACAGCATCCTCATATATCCACGGCTTTTCTCCTGCTACGTGATAGTCAGTTATATAGGATTCACTGTGTAGTGGACATTTTGCTGGAATAGTGTTTGTCTTGTACCAGCCTATAGCGGTATTTGTACATTCATCCGTTGCTGCATATCCCGTCTCCTTACAGTAGGTAACAGGGACAACATTACTGCTAGAGATAAAGTCCTTTGGCTCTAAATCCTTATGAACCTCTTTCATAACAGTATTCCAAAGTATTGGAGGTGGATATTTATTGTATCTAATACTGTTTGCAAGCTTATTGCCATATTTATCCTTTACAACAACCTTTTCGCCGTTCTCGTTTACTTTAGTTTGGAATTGGTCGTCGTAACCCATCCAGCATACTCCCACATAGTATGGAGTAACACCTATAAACCATTGGTCAACGTCCTTATCTGTAGTACCTGTTTTACCAGCAACTGGAATACCAATATCTGCAAGAGATGCTAGTCGTCCAGTACCAGGCCACGCCGCTACTACCTGTTGCATTAGCTTATTCATAACTGTGGCTGTTTCAAACGATACTACACGCTTTGGAACAATATCACGCCTTAAGATTACATTTCCCCTTGAATCAAGCACAGTAGTATAGGTGTAAGGCTCGGTATATGTTCCTCCATTTGCGAATATTTGATAGGCTCCTGCCATTTCAAGAGGTGTAACACCATTTGTAAGAGCACCCAGCGACATAGGACTTGGAGCAATATCACTCTTTGTAAGTGACTGTATATTTAGTGAATTTTTAAGGAAATTCCATATAGCCTCTGGAGTTAGTATATCAACAAGTCTTACTGGAATCATATTTGTAGAACGCTGTAGAGCCTCTACGGCAGGAAGATAGCCTAGAAAGCCTAGTGTATTATTATAGAAGTCTATGGGCTTCCAAAGGGGTTGACCCTCAATATACTTGCAATATGGACCATCAAGCACCATTGACGACCAATTTATAATATCATTTTCGACTGCTAGTAGATAGGTTGAAATAGGCTTTATAGTTGAACCAGGCTGACGCTGTGTATCTGTAGCTCTATTCCAAACTCTTGCACCCTCTTTTTTGCCTATTCCTCCTACAATTCCTCTTATAGCTCCATTGGGGTCTGTTATTATAAATGCCGATTGAGGATATTCCTTATTTAGAACAGGAGGCATATATTCCTCTGGATTTTCGTATATCATTTCAAGCTTTGCTTGTACAGTTGGGTCAACAGTTGTATAAATTCTGTATCCACCTTGATATAGTCTATCCGATGCCTCTTTAGGAGAAATTTGAAGCTCCTCCGACAAGTCCTCGATAACCTGTGTCATAAGAAAATCTGTAAAATAGCTCTGATTATTGCTTAGACGCTTTTGGTTATTTTCACGGTTAAATACAATTTCTTCAGCTAATGCCTCTTCATATTCCTCATCTGTAAGCTTTCCCTGCTCATTCATAAGAAATAGAACGGTTTCTTTTCTCTTTTTATTTTCGTCATAATGAAGATATGGATCGTATTTAACAGGATGCTTAGTAATTCCGACAATTGCGGCACATTGTGCAACGGATAAGTCCTTGACATCCTTATCAAAATAGAGGTTTGCTGCTGCTTGAATACCATTAGTATTATTGCCAAAGCTTGCCATATTTAGATAGGACTCAAGTATTTGGTCCTTTGAGTACTTTCTTTCCATTTTTACGGCTCTAAATATTTCTCTGAGCTTTCTATCCCAGGAGACCTCACGGTCACTTGTTACGTTACGTACAAGCTGTTGAGTAATTGTAGAAGCACCAGGCTCACCAGGCAAAATAGACAATCCAAACTTGTCTGCTATGCTGTCGGCAGCCGCAATAATAGTTCTTCTCCAGTCAACACCTGTATGCTCCATAAAGTTTTTATCCTCTACTGCAATGAGTGCATCAAATAGATGCTGAGGCATATCCTCATAATCTGTCCATATTCTGCTTCCCTGTAAGCCCTCAAGCCTTTGCATTTCCTCATAGGTACCTGTTTCTGGGTTCATTTGATAGAGTATGGTCGTGTAGTTAAGCTTAAGCATATCAAGGTCAAGATTTATGGTATCTGATTGTTCAAACTTATCAAATATAATCATTGCCATATAGCAACCGCCAATACACCCTGCTATTATAGAAAGCATTATAATTGTTGCGAGTGTTTTCCAAATACCACTCCAAACTTTTCTTCCCGTGCTTTTTTCCTTGGGCTCGTTTGAACGGTTGTCAGAACTCTGTTTTCTTTCTTCCATTTAAAGACTCCGTTTCGTAGTATATTATTTATTTGTTTTTTTTTATTTAGCTTATTTTGAGCATAGACCAAGTAACTAAAATTGGCATTTTATATCAAAATTCATTCTATGCCATATATTATAACATTTTTGTTTTATTTTGTATAGTATTTTTGCTTATGTCCATAATAAAATAAAGAAATATTTATAAATTTATTTTAGGGAGATGTTTTTTTGTTCAAAAAAGTCTTAATATTAGTAATATTAGCTCTTATTTTAGCTATTGTCATTGTAAGTGTCTATTATACAAATAGTGAAAAAAATATAGAAAATGTTACACCATCACAAAGTAGTACCTCGATTTCCTTTGAGAATAGCAATATAAAGGATACACCCATTGAGTATTCTATTATTTTAAAGGAGGATACTCTCATAGTAACGCAAAAGGGAAGTGATGATATAGAGATGATAGTAAATATTCTTCCACAGATGCTGCCACAAGCCGATATTGAAAGACTTAAAAAGGGTATAAGCGTAGAGGGATATGATAGAATGCTTAGAACTATCGAAGATTACACAAGCTAAAAATCAAATTTTTTAGATGTACCTCTTTTTTTAGTTTTTCTATTATTTTCTTTTTTATTTTTTGTCTGTGCTTTAATGGCATTTACTATTGTATCATTCATACTTTTTTGATATTGAAAGTTTTGTATCTTCATTTTTGAGTTAACAGTAAATATTTCATTATCGTTTGCATAAACAATATTATCCTTGTAGTATATTCCGTCATCAATCTTATACTCAGAATAAATATCCTTATATCTAAATGTGAGTAAAAAGGTCTTTTTTAATGCATCGTCAAGTAAAAGTAGTCTATTTTCGTCTACTTTTATAATATCATCATATTTTTGATTAGAAATTTCATTAAAGCTTGTATCAATAATAGTCTTTTTACCATTTTTAGTAACAAAGGCATAGCCGTCATTAAAAGGAGCTATACTATCATAGTCTAGTAGCTTAATTTGGGCATTTTTATTTAAGTAACCATATTTGTTATCAATTTTTATAACCGCATACTCACCTCTAAAGCTATCCACCTCATCAAATAAAAACTCTGTTATCTCGTCAAAATTTCTATTGCAGTAGGCATATTTATTATCTAGCTTAACTGCGGAATAGTCATCGTGAAGACCTATTATCTCATCATATTTCCTTGAATATCGTGGAGCTTTTGGGTCGCTTATATCTGCTAGCTGATATAAGCCTTCGCTTTCTATGATATATAAATTCTCTCCTATTGGCTGTATAGACGAATATGCTAGTGGAATTATAACATCATTTGAGATATTTACAATTCCGAATTTGTTGTCATTTGATACAAGGAAGGTCTGTCTGTCAAGCAATTTTAGGCTATCATAAGCCATAACCATAATTATATCGTTGTTGCGAACAAGAAAGCCTGTCTTTGTCATATCCTGAATATTGTAATACACAGAATATTCAGCTATTCCAAAATAGTCAAAGCTAGAAAGAGTTGAAAAGATAGGTGGCAAAACATATTCGCCATCAGTATTTATTATCGCATAATTATTATCTATTCTTACCTTTGCAAAGCCCTTTTTAAAGGGTAGAGCATAATCAAAGCTAGCAGGAATTTCTGCCTTGCGATTTTCTTCGTTACCTAAATATAAGTAGCCGTATTTATGGTTTTCCTTAAATATCATATAGTCCTCGCCGATTTCCGAGGTATACTCTCTTATGAATATAGGTGTGTCCTCAAATTTTTTATTAAAGCTAGTGTCTAAAACATTGTTTTTTATGCCCTTTCTGACAACAGCAAAATTATTTGTAAAGTCAGAAATTTCGTCGTATTCATAGTCTGCTCTAAGCTGTCCTAATGAATCAATAATTCCCCATTTACCATTTAGCTGTACCTTTGCAAAGCCATTAATAAATATATCTACCTCTTCATAGATATATGGAATTTTTTCGTTACCATATATATCAATAAATCCATAGAGACCATTCTTTTTTATTAGTCCCATACCCTCAGTAAATACACCTAACTCCTCAAATTCCTTGCTACAGGCAATAATCTCTCCATTCTTTTTTATATATCCCCATTTTCCATTATCATAAAATGGAGCAACACCCTCGTTCATATAAAATATCTTGTCAAAGGTGTGTATGGATGTAAATTCCTTTGAGCGGTCAATATATACATATATTTTTTTACCGTCAGTAGTTACAGCATCCTTAAAGTATGTGCCATAAAATTCGCCGTATGAGGAAAGTGTAGGAGGTAGAATAGTATTACCTTTACTATCAGCAAAGCCCCAAAGGTTACCAGTTCTAATACAAAATAAATCATTATCCACAATCACTACTTCGTCATATTTTAGACTTACAATCACATTAAAGTCACTGTCTACAATACCGTATTTCTTATTTTTTCCGACAACAGCTACTCCGTCAGTAAAATCCGAGCATTCATCAAATGGAAAATCAAGATTTGCTATTACTACCTCTTTAAAGCTACTAATTGAGGTGTTTTCACCTTGATTTAAAGCAGGATTTACAGGCTCATTTACAATATCCTTTATTGTTTCTATTTTTTCCCTAGAAAAGAATGTAGGCAAAATAACCTTGCCGAATGAATTTACAATACCGTATTTTCCATCCTTACCAACTATAAATATATTTTTATTTTTATCAAATTCACAAACAGTGTAGCTACTACTGTTTTCGCTGTCAAGTAAATCATCAATTATTTCATTTTTGCTTAAATTTTCGTATGTATTCATTAAAAAACTCCTCTAAATAATACATTCAAATTAAAAACTATACATATATATGATAACTTAAAAATAGAATTTTTTCAAGTAAAAAATAATCTACCCACCGAGGAAAACGATAGGTAGATATTTTAGTTTGTAAAAATAGTTATATATTTCCTCATAAAGAAAGGCGAAATGAGATTAAATATTATCTGTCAAGTTAATTTGTAATTTATAGCTTTGTAGCAACTGAGTAATTTATATAGAAAGACTTGTCGTCAATAGGCTCGATACCAATAGTTTCGTAGCTTGGGGTTATATCCATAGCGAGCGCCATAGTAAGTCTAGCGGCAGTATCAGCAAGGATAGCATCATCAAAGCCTATTGCCATTATAACAGACTCATCGTTTAGTAAATCATCTGTGTTGTCATCATATTGCATAATAATAATCTTTTGCTTAGGTAAGTGTTTAAATTCCTCTGGGTCGTGGAAGTAATCGAGAGTACGCTTTAGTTCAACTGAGTTATCAAATATAATAAGCTCACATTTCTTTATAATAGTTTGGTCAATTTCGTCAAATAAGTCATAGTTAACCTTTTTAACCTGAGAATTTACAGGATTTTCGGTTGGTATTTCATAGAAATCAAGTGAATTTTGTAAATCCTCACAAATCTGCTCTGCATTTTCATTTGAAAAAACAGTTGCATATTTTATAATTTCATCATCGTGGACAACATCTATGTCTTCCAAATGCTCATTATAAAGAAGACTTATTTCATACGCTACAGCATTTTCAAAGTGGGCATCATTGTAGCCTAGATAGTATGCCCTGTCATAGCTTTGTAAAAGTCGTTTGTCTGGCTCCTCGCCGATAAATATTAGTCCTACATTGTTTTTTTCAGCATTTCTGATAAAATATTCAGCATCATTTTCCTGACCTAATTCTATTATTATTACCTTGTAGTTTTGTTCTATCATTTTATCAAACATATTCATCTGTGTTTCGATATTGTTTGATGAGTAGATTGTGTTAAAATTTTCGCCAAGGTTAAGCTGTTTTTCAAGCGTTCTTTTTAGTCTTGTAGAGCTTAGGTTATCCCCCTTATAGAATAGTAGACCCACCTTTTGCTCGGTTTCCTCCTCTATTTCCTCGGAAATCTGAGCCACAGCCTGTACACCAAAGGTGCGAGCTATTGGTATATCCTTTACATCCTGTATAGGTTGAGGTGTGGTTGACGCTTTTACATATGTAAATAGCACAAGTCCTGCTAAAATTGATATTATAAGATGTTTCATTTTGTATTTTATTAATTCTCCTAAAAATTTGTTTTGTAGCTAGTAGTATCTATCATTTATGCGTTATAGAATATAATTTGTAATTGAGAGCTATAGTCCTCTAAAATTTAATGACAATTCGTTTTGAAACCGCACCCTTTTTATAAAAAGCTTGACTAAAATTTTTAGATAACTATCCTTTTTAGTTTAAACCAACCGTCTAGTCAATTCGTAATTCGTAATTCGTCATTGAGCGAAGCTAGACTACGCCATTCAAAATACTAGTGTGAAAAAATATAGATTTTAATGCATATAAATAAAAAATTAGCTTCATAATAGTTTCATACAAAGTCAGTTTATCATAAAAAATATGGTAATGCAACCTTTTTTTGCGTAATAGTTGACAAAATGAAAGTATTGTGTTATTTTAATAGCATATAAATAAAAGACTGTGATAAAGACAGTAGTTTGTGGTGAAGGCTTACAGAGAGTGTGTATTTGGTGAAAGCACATAGTTAATAGCTATAAATGAAAATCACTTTTGAGTCGCAGTATTGAAAGACATAAAATTGTTTAGTAAATGCTGACGGAGTTCCCCGTTATAGGAAACGCATATTTTATAAAAGAAGTATGTATGTAATAGGTGGTATAATAAAGACTAGATGCTTAGAGCCTTTGTCCTGTTGCGGACAAGGGCTTTTTATATTTCCTATGATATTTATGTTTATTATTTTAATTTTATAAAAGGAGAAAGCTATGTACAAAGAAGTTTCTACAAGTCAAAATTTTGTTGACAGAGAAAAAGAAGTAGTAAAGTTTTGGAACGACAACAAAATTTTTGAAAAGACAGTTTCACAAAGCGAAGGCAAGCCACAATATACATTTTATGATGGACCACCAACAGCAAATGGTAAGCCACATATAGGACACGTGCTAACACGTGTAATAAAGGATATGATTCCTCGCTACCGTATAATGAAGGGCTACGATGTTCCACGTAAGGCTGGTTGGGATACACACGGACTACCAGTTGAGCTTGAGGTTGAAAAGCTTCTTAATATAAACGGCAAGGAGCAAATAGAAGAATATGGCATAGCTCCATTTATTGATAAATGTAAGGAATCTGTTTGGAAATACAAAGGAATGTGGGAGGAATTTTCAAACATAGTTGGTTATTGGGTTGATATGGATAATCCTTATGTAACTTATGACAATAACTATATCGAGTCTGAATGGTGGGCTTTAAAACAAATTTGGGATAAGGGCTACCTATATAAGGGCTTTAAGATTGTTCCATATTGCCCACGCTGTGGAACACCACTAAGTAGCCACGAGGTTGCTCAGGGCTATAAGGACGTAAAGGAGCGTTCAGCAATCGTACGCTTTAAGGTTAAAGATGAGGACGCATATTTTCTAGCTTGGACAACTACACCTTGGACCTTGCCCTCAAACGTGGCTCTTTGTGTAAACCCAGTAGAAAGCTATGTAAAGGTAAAGAGCGGAGAATACACATACTATATGGCAGAGGCTTTGCTTGATACTGTTTTGGGCGAGGACAACTGGGAAATCCTTGAAAAGTATGTAGGCCGTGAACTTGAATACAAGGAATATGAGCCACTATGGAACTTTGTTTCACCAAAGGAAAAGGCTTGGTATATTACTTGTGACGAATATGTAACTCTTACAGACGGTACAGGTGTTGTTCATATAGCTCCTGCATTCGGTGAGGATGACTCAAAGGTTGGCAGAAACTATGGACTACCATTTGTACAGCTTGTTGATGGAAAGGGTGAGCTTACAAAGGAAACACTATGGGAGGGTGTATTCTGTAAGGACGCTGATAAGCTTGTACTAGTTGACCTTGAAAAGAAAGGACTACTATTTGATGCGCCAGTATTCGAGCATAGCTATCCACATTGCTGGAGATGTGATACTCCACTAATCTACTACGCAAGAGAATCTTGGTTTATAAAGATGACAGCTGTAAAGGATAAGCTTATAGCTAATAACAATACAGTTAACTGGATGCCTGAAAGTGTTGGTAAGGGTCGTTTTGGCGATTGGCTAGAGAATGTACAGGATTGGGGCATTTCTCGTAACAGATATTGGGGAACACCACTTAATATTTGGCAATGTGACGACTGCGGTCATCAGCACGCAATAGGTAGTATCGAGGAGCTAAAATCAATGAGTGACAACTGCCCCGATAATATAGAGCTACACCGCCCATTCATTGACGAGGTTACAATTAAGTGCCCTCACTGTGGCAAGCCAATGCACAGAGTACCAGAGGTTATTGACTGCTGGTTCGATAGCGGTTCAATGCCATTTGCTCAGCACCACTATCCATTTGAAAACGAGGATAAGTTTAAGGCTCAGTTCCCAGCAGACTTTATAAGTGAGGCTGTTGACCAAACTCGTGGTTGGTTCTATTCACTACTTGCTATTTCTACACTTCTGTTTGACAAGGCTCCATACAAGAATGTTATAGTTTTGGGACACGTTCAGGACGAAAACGGACAAAAAATGAGTAAGTCTAAGGGTAACGCAGTAGACCCTATGGAAGCATTAAACCAATATGGTGCAGATGCTATTCGTTGGTACTTCTATACTAACTCAGCTCCTTGGTTACCTAACCGCTTCCACGGAAAAGCGGTTGTAGAGGGACAAAGAAAGGTACTTTCAACTCTATGGAACACATACGCATTCTATGTTCTATATGCAAATATTGATAATTTTGATCCAACTAAGGAGAATATAGAGGCTTGTAAGCTATCTGTAATGGATAATTGGCTACTTTCAAGACTAAACTCAGTTATAAAAGCGGCTGATGACAATATGGCTAATTACCGTATACCAGAGACAGCTAGAGTAATAAGCGACTTTATTGACGAGCTAAGTAACTGGTATGTACGTCGTTGTCGTGAGCGTTTCTGGGTTAAGGAAATGACAGAGGATAAAAAGGCAGCCTATATGACTCTTTATACAGCCCTTGTTACACTATGTAAGGTAGCGGCTCCTCTAATTCCATTTATTACAGAGGAGATATATCAAAATCTAGTTTGTAACCTAGATGCTACAGCTCCAATGAGCGTACACCTATGCTCATATCCTGTTGCAGACGAAAGCAAGATAGATAGCGAGCTAGAGGAATATATGGCAGAGGCTCTAAAGGCTATAACTCTTGGCCGTGCGGCTCGTAATGAGGCGAACCTGAAGAACCGTCAGCCACTAGCTCACGTTTATGTAACAGGCGAAAAGGCAATTCCAGAGATGTACTGCGACATAATAAAGGAAGAACTTAATATAAAGGAAATAGAATTTGTTCACGATGCTGATAAATTTGTTAAGTACACATTCAAGCCACAGCTAAAGATTTTGGGTGCTAAGTTTGGTAAGCAAATTGGCGAGGTTAGAACAGTTCTTTCGGAAATTGACGGCAACGCAAAGAAGAAGGAGCTTGACGAAACAGGCTTTATGACAATAACACTTTCAACAGGCGAGGTTAAGCTTTCAGCTGAGGAGGTTCTAATTTCCACATCAAAGGCAGAGGGCTTTGTGTCTGCAAATGAAAATGGTGTTACAGTAGTTCTTGATACAGTCCTAACTGATGAGCTTATAGAAGAGGGATTTGTTCGTGAGATTATAAGCAAAATTCAGTCAATGCGTAAGGAAGCAGACTTTAATGTTATGGATAATATAGTTATCGGTGTAAGTGGAAATGAAAAGATAGCTGATATAATGAAGCGTAACAAGGAGGAAATTTGCGGAGATACACTTGGAGTTGCAATTACAGACGAAATTACAGAAATTAATCAAGAATGGAATTTAAACGGAGAGGTTGCAACTATTTCCGTAAAGGTAAAGAACAATTAATTGTGACAATACAGTGAATTTTCAGATTAAAAGGTAAAAAAGAGCTTTTTAATGGGATTTATTCCTTATAAGCTATTGATTTTTAGGAATAAATGTGTTATTATAGTATTGGAATAATTATTTTAGAGAAAGAGTGGGTTATTTTTTCCCACTCTTTCATTTATGTATACGGACTTTTTAATGTAAAATAATGATTATTTTGATTTTAAAGAAGGAGTGAAGCTGTGGCAGTCAAAAAAACAACTGTTGATATGGCAATAGAAGTTGCCGACAAATTACTTGAAGAAATGGATCTTCTTTTGTGGGATGTAACATTCGCAAAAGAGGGAAGTATATGGAGACTTACCTATTTTATAGATAAAGAGGGTGGAATATCCATTGATGATTGCGAAAAGTTCAGCAGAGCAGTAGAGGTGCTATTAGATGAGGCAGATTTTATAAAGCAAAGCTATACTCTTGATGTTGCATCCCCTGGAGTTGAACGTGCGCTTACAAGAGACTTTCATTATGATGTGCTTAATGGTGAAAAGATAGATGTAAGACTTATAAGAGCGGATGAAAAGGGAATGAGAGACTTTTGTGGAGTTCTTATGTCTGCCGATGACAAGAGCTTTGTTATAGAGACAGATGACGGACAAGAGCTTTCGTTTGACAAAAAGGACACAGCCTTTGTACGCCTACATTTTGATTTTTAATAAAACAACATATATAAAAATAAAATATAATATACTGCATATAGGGAATATGTGGTTAAAACTGAAAATAAGGAGAATATTACAAAATGGCTAAATCAAAGAGTAATGCAGCAGCAGACTCAAAAAATGAGTTTTTTGAAGCGCTTAACTATATGGAAAAAGAAAAGGGAATATCTTCCGCTTATCTAATAGAAAAGATAAGAACAGCTATAAGCCTTGCTATCAAAAAAGATATTTATGGTAGTGAGGACAGTATAGTTGACATTGACCCAGAAAAGAAGGTATTCTATGTAGCTATGCGTAAGACAGTCGTTGATGAAGTGACAAATCCAATGACAGAAATAGCACTTTCTGACACAGTAAAATATACAAAGGAGCATTCAGCAAAGCCTATCATAGGTAATACATTTGAAATTGAGCTAGATCCTCAAAAATTTGGTAGAATAGCCGCTAAAACAGCTAAAGAGGTTATTACACAGGGAATTAGAACAGCAGAAAAGGACATAATCTATAAGTACTACCTTGAAAAAGAACACGATGTAATCTCAGCTACAGTACTAAAGACAGATCCAGTTCGTGGTGGTATAACCCTTGATATAGGCAAGATGGTTGTTGTTCTTCCTAAAAATGAGCAGGTTCCAGGAGATTCATTCGAGGACGGCAAGATAATAAAGGTATATATAGTAGAGGTTCTACAAACAGAAAAAGGTCCAAGAGTAGTTATTTCAAGAACACACCCAGGTCTTGTAAAGCGTCTATTTGAAAAAGAGGTTCCAGAGATTTATGAGGGTAAGGTAGAAATTACAAACATCTCTCGTGAAGCAGGTAGCAGAAGTAAGATTGCAGTTACAAGCGAGGACGCTGATATAGATGCAGTGGGTGCTTGTATTGGTCAAAAGGGTAAGCGAGTAGCTACTGTAGTTGATGAGCTAGGCGGAGAAAAAATCGACGTTGTTCGTTACAGCGACGACCCAAAGGAATTTATTTCAGCCGCTCTATCCCCAGCAAATGTTATCTCAGTTAAGATTACAGATGAGCAAGCAAAGAGCTGTAGCGTAACTGTACCAGACCATCAGCTTAGCCTTGCAATAGGCAATAAGGGTCAAAATGCAAGACTTGCCGCAAGACTTACAGGCTGGAAGATAGACATAAGACCAGAAAGTGGATTCTATGGCGAGGAGTCATCAGAACCAGTACATACTGAAAATACAGATGAAAATGTATCAGAAGAATAATAAATATACATAAGTTGGTTTAAAATTAATATAAAGCATCTATGACCAAAGTAAAATGTTTATAGGTTTATTTTTGCAGAAAGAGGCGTGATTAATGCAGGTAAAGAAAATACCAATGAGGATGTGCTGTGGCTGTGCTGAGCATTTCCCCAAAAAAGAGCTTGTACGTGTGGTGCGTTCAAACGATGGTGAAATTTCCATTGATCTAACAGGTAAAAAGTCGGGTAGGGGAGCGTATATTTGTAAAAATGTAGACTGTCTTGCTAGAGCTGTTAAGACAAAGCGTTTGGAACGTAACCTTGAAACCAAAATATCAGATGATATTTATACCAGATTGGAGGAGGAGCTAAAAAACAATGAATAATAAACTGTTTTCGATGATTTCTCTTTCAAGGAAAGCAGGAAAGCTTATATATGGCTTTGATGTGGTAAAGGATTCTGTATTGACAGAGCAAGCTAAATTGGTTATTTTTTCTGCTGATATTTCACAGAAAACTAAGCAGTCGATGGTAAAAATAATTACCGATAATAAAGAGCTAGAATATAGAGATACTCCTCTTATTATGCATGATTATGCCGTGATTTGTGGCAAACCAACTGGAGTATTGGCAATAACAGACAGCGGCTTTGCCACCGCAATAATAAAACTTTTACAGGAGGACGAGAGGTTATATGATAGAAAAGAATATTAAAGTTAATGAGGTAGCTAAAAGCTTCGGCGTATCATCAAAGGATATGCTTAATGAAATAAATGAAAAATATCCTTCTGAAACAAGAAAGACAACTTCTGTTTTGGAGAAGGCACAAATAGATTATGTAGTAAAAAAACATACAGATAGCTCAGAAAACCACACAATAGATGAGTACTTTAACCTAAAGCCAGAGGACTTTGTGGAGAAGAAAAAAGAGACTAAGCCAAGAGAGCCAAAGGCAAAGCCAGCACCTAAGGAAGCTAAACCAAAGACTCAAAAGACAGATGCTACAGTAGCAAAAGAAAATACAGTTAAAAAAGAGGAAAAAGACGTGAAAACATCAAACGATACTCCACGTAGCAACAATAATAGCAATAATAATTTCTCAAGATCTCAAAATGGTAATAACAGTTACCAAAAGAGAGACCAAAATAGACAAAATAACTATAATAATCGTGACAACAATAACCGTGACAATAGAGATAATAGAGACAATCGTCAAGAAAGAAAGCCTTACGACCAAAATAGACAGAATAATTATAATAATAATAGACAAAATAATTATAATAACAGAAATAACGATGGCTACAATAGAAATAATAATGGCGAGGGCTACAATAGAGGTAATAACGAGGGCTACAACAAAAATCGCTCAAATAATGGTTATAACCGCAACAACAATGAGGGCTATAATAGAAATAATAACGGTGACGGCTATAGTAGAAATAACTACAATAATCGCACTAACAATAATAACAGCAATTCCGCTCCAGTACAGGAGAAAAAGCCACTAGTTGCACCTAAGTTTGATGGCCCAATCGAAATAAAGATGCAGCAGCCAAAGAAAAAAGAAAAGGCAGAGGCAAAATATACAGAGAAAAAGACAGCTTCAGAGACAGTTATAGTTGATATGCGTTCATCTGAGGTTAACCTAGATAAATACAATGAGCGTTACGAGACAATAGCTCCAACAATGCGTGACAATGGTGTCAAAAAGCAAAAGCTAAATCAACGTTCAGCTAAACGAGGTAAGCCAATAAAGAGCAGAAAAGAGCGTGAGGACGACAAGCTACGTCGTCTTGAGATGGAGCGTGAACGCCGTCAGAGACTAGAGGTAAAGCTTCCAGAAGAAATTTCAGTAGGTGATTTGGCAGCACTACTAAAGGTACAGGCATCAGAAATAGTTAAGAGACTAATGACTCTTGGTGTAATGGCATCTGTAAGTGATATAATCGACTTTGATACAGCATCTCTAGTTGCTATGGAGATAGGTGCAAAGGTAGAAAAAGAAGTTAAGGTTACAATTGAGGAGCGTCTATTTGAGCAAGAGGTTGAGGAAGATAATACAGACCCAAGAGCTCCAATAGTTGTTGTTATGGGACACGTTGACCACGGTAAAACATCACTTCTTGATGCTATCCGTAACGGACACGTTGCAGATGGCGAGGCTGGTGGTATTACACAGCACATAGGCGCTTACCAAGTAGAAATTAATGGTAATCCTATTACCTTCCTTGATACGCCTGGACATGCGGCATTTACATCAATGAGAGCAAGAGGAGCACAGGTAACAGATATAGCTATACTTGTTGTTGCGGCTGATGATGGTATCAAGCCACAGACAGTAGAGGCTATAAACCACGCAAAGGCGGCTGGGGTTACAATTATTGTTGCTATCAATAAGATGGATAAGCCAACCGCCGACCCAGATAAGGTTAAGCAACAGCTTACAGAGTATGAGCTTGTACCAGAGGAGTGGGGTGGAGATATAATTTGTGTTCCTGTTTCAGCTAAAAAGAACGAGGGCATTGATAACCTTCTTGAAATGGTATTGCTTGTTGCTGATATGAAGGAGCTAAAGGCTAATCCAAACCGTATGGCTAAGGGTACAGTTATCGAAGCAAAGCTTGATAAGGGACGTGGTCCAATAGCTACTATCCTAATTCAAAATGGTACACTTCATACAGGAGATACAGTTATTGCTGGTACTTCTGTTGGTAAGGTTCGTGTAATGACAGACGATAGAGGCAGAAAGATAGATGTAGCAGGCCCTTCAACTCCAGTAGAAATTACAGGTCTTGCAGATGTTCCAAACGCAGGCGATATATTTAATGCCGTAGAGGACGAGAGACTTGCTAAGGAATTGGTTGAAAAGAGAAGAATGGAAGAAAAAGAAGAGGCATTTGCATCATTCCAAAAGGTTACTCTTGATAACCTATTCGATCAAATTTCAATCGGCGAGATGAAAGAGCTACCAATTATCATTAAGGGTGACGTACAGGGCTCAGTTGAGGCTGTTAAGCAATCACTAGAAAAGCTATCAAACGAAGAGGTTCGTGTAAAGGTTATCCACGGTGCAGTTGGTGCAGTAAGCGAGTCAGACGTAATGCTTGCTGAGGCAAGTGGAGCTATAATTGTAGGCTTTAACGTTCGTCCAGACCCAATTGCTAAGGAGAACGCAGAGCATAACGGTGTTGATATTCGCTTGTACAGAATTATATATGATGCAATCGAGGAAATAGAATCAGCTATGAAGGGTATGCTTGCTCCTAAGTTTAAGGATGTTGACCTTGGTAGAGCAGAGGTTCGTGAGACATACAAGATTACAAATGTTGGTACTGTTGCAGGCTGTTATGTACTTGATGGTAAGATTTTGCGTAGCGCCAATATCCGTGTTGTAAGAGACGGTATTATTATAGCTGATGACAAGATGCAGAGCCTAAAGAGATTTAAGGACGACGTCAAGGAAGTAGCAGAGAGCTATGAGTGTGGTATTACACTAGCTAAGTTTACAGACATCAAGGTTGGAGATATATTCGAGGCTTACGAGGTACAGGAAATAAAAGAGTAATATATTGTTAGAATAAAATTAGCCCACAGCCGTTTACTATTCGGGTGTGGGTTAATGTGTAATAAGGGGGCATATTTATGGCAAATTTCAAGGTTCAAAGATTAAATGAGGATGTTAAGCGAGAGCTTACAGATATACTAAGAAGTGTAAAGGACCCACGAGTTGATAAGCTTTTAACAGTAGTAAAGGTAGACCTTTCTGGTGACTATTCCTACTGTAAGGTTTATGTAAGCAGTCTTGAGGGTATGGAAAGGACAAGGGAGAGCGTAAAGGGACTAGAGAGTGCGGCTGGATACATTCGCCGTGAGCTTTGTCTAAGAGTAAAGATGCGTCGTTCACCAGAGCTACATTTTGTAGCTGATGATTCAATAGAATATGGCGCAGAAATTTCAAAGAAATTAAATGATTTAATAAAATAATTTTAATGACTGTCGGGAGGCTTTTATGGTAATAAATATAGAAAAGGTAATCGCTAATTTAAAGGAGAATGACAATATAGTACTACTATGTCATAAAAGTCCCGACGGCGATACTATTGGCTCAGCCTTTGGACTTATGTACATTTTGCTTGATATGGGCAAAAATGTAAGAGTTGAGTGCGAGGACGAGTTTCCAAAGGGACTTATATTTGCTGTGGGCGAATATGAAATTCCAGAATTTGAGCCGAGCTATGTGATTAGTGTTGATATTTCTGATGTGGCACTTATGGGGGAGGAAATATCTAAAAAATATGCAGATAGAGTTGATATGGCTATTGACCACCACAGAACTCACAAAAGCTTTGCAAAGGAAGAGTATGTAGTTCCTACTGCCGCTGCCACTGCCGAAATAATATACTATATTGCAAAAGAAATGAAGATAGATATTACAAAGAGAATAGCAAACAGTATTTATCTTGGACTTGCAACAGATACAGGCTGCTTTAAGTACTCGAATGTTACAAAGAATACCTTTTATGCGGCAGGTGATTTATCGGAGCTAGGTGCTGATACAGCTATAATAAATAAGCGTGTATTTGATACTAAATCTCGAAAAAGAGTTGAGATAGAAGGGATAGTTGCAAGTAGTATTGAGTACTATTTTGATGATAAGTGTGCTATAGTAAAGCTACCGTTCGATTTTGCCGAAAAGCACGGAGCAGATGATGAGGATATGGCAGGAGTGACAAATATTCCTCGTCAAATAGAGGGAGTAGAGATTTCGGCAATAATAAAGGAAAAGGATGACGGAATATGTAAAATTTCGGTCAGAGCAGAGGAATATATAAATGCGGCGCTTGTATGCAACGCATTTGACGGTGGCGGACACTATGCGGCAGCTGGTTGCAGAATAGAGGGCAACCTTGATACAGCAAAGGAAAAGCTTTTAGCAGTAATTGAAAAGAGACTAAGGGAGGTAAATGTAATTTGACAATAGACGGAATAATTTTGGTTGATAAGCCAAGTGATTTTACTTCCTTTGACGTTGTGGCAAAGGCGAGAGGAATTTGTGGTATAAGAAAAATGGGACACGGTGGAACTCTTGACCCAATGGCAACAGGGGTACTCCCCTTATTTGTTGGCAGAGCCACAAAGGCTATGGAGGCTATGCCTATACAGGATAAGCGTTACACGGCAGGCTTTAAGCTAGGAATAGCTACAGATACACAGGATATTACAGGTAGGGTGATTTCCGAAAGTGAGGTAACAGCCACAAAAACTGATATACAAAATATTCTTGATAATTTTCGTGGAAATATAATGCAAACTCCTCCAATGTACTCTGCTATTTGGGTAGATGGACAGCGACTATACGATATAGCCAGAGAGGGCAGAGAGGTAAAACGAGCAAAAAGACCTATAAATATACTTTTGCTGGAGCTTCTTTCCTTTGACGAGGAGACAAAGGAGGGTGTTTTTGATATAAAATGCTCAAAGGGTACCTATGTAAGAACAATTATTGATGATATAGGTAAGGCGCTAGGTTGCGGGGCTACTATGACATCACTTCGCCGTACAGAGACTATGGGATATACCCTAGAGCATTGTTACACATTGGAGCAGTTACAACAGCTTAGGGATAATGACAATATAATAGAGGCGGTTCAGCCTATATCTACAGCCTTTGAGTCCTATCCTAAGCTATATCTTTCAGAAAAACATACACGACTATTCTTGAATGGAGTACGACTTGCAAGAAGACAGCTAAGAGATGTGCCAAACACAGAAAGATTTACTGTTTGGTACAAGGATAAATTTTTGGCAACTGCATATATAGACGAAAAAAAGCTACTCGTTGCGGATAAGCTATTTACAGTTATACCGCCAAACGAAAATTCTAAGTGAAAAAAGGGTGACTGAATGCAAATATCAGATGATATAAAAATAGAAAGAAATATGCCTTCTGCTGTTGCTTTGGGTTTCTTTGACGGAATACATATAGGACATAGGCTTGTGCTTAATAGATGTGTGGAGCTAGCTAAAAAAAATAATTTAATACCTACAGTTTTTACATTTAATGTAGGGGATAGCGTGCCTGAGTCAAAGAAAAATCTAACACTCATACACACCTCGGAGCAAAAAAACAGAATATTTGAGGATATAGGTATAGAACAGATAATTAGTCCTGATTTTACTGATTTTAAGGATTTTTCGCCAGAGGAATATATAGAAAAGGTACTGTATAAATCATTAAACGCAAAAATACTTGTTTGCGGTAGGGATCACCATTTTGGCAAAAAGGGTGTTGCTGATGTAAGCTTTCTGAAAGAATATTCAAAGCAGTTTGGCATAGAGGTTGTAACAGTAGATGATGCCATTCTTGATGGGGCGCCTGTAAGCTCCACGAGAATTAGAGAAGCTATTAAAAATGGTGATGTAGTTCTTGCTGAAAGAATGCTTGGACACTCATTTTCCATAGAAGAACCTGTTATAAATGGCAGAAAAATAGGAAGAACTATCAATTTTCCTACAATTAATCAGAGATTTCCAGAAAAGTTTACAATTTTAAAATATGGAGTTTATTTTACAGAAGTAGAATGTGAACACGGGCATTTTTGCGGAGTTACAAATGTTGGAGTAAAGCCGACATTTAATTCTAATGACCTGACGTGTGAAACCTACATTTTGGATTTTAACGGAGATTTATACGGCAAAACTGTCAAAATAAGCTTTAAAAGGCTATTGCGAAAGGAACAAAAATTTGGTACAATAGATGAGTTGAGACAACAAATATCAAAGGATATTGCCTCAGCAAGAAAAATACTATCAAATGAGAATGCTTAATGATTGGAGAATATACTAATGAAAAAAAAGTCTACAGACACAGAATATAATACTCTTGATAATATAAAGGGTGGTAGGTTTTCTGTTGTTAAGGTTGCCTTAGCAATAGTACTAGTTATAGCTATAGTACTCGTTATTTCTGTGGTATCATATAAACTTCAAAAGATAGAGATAAAAAATGCTGATGATGCGTTAAACTTCCTAGAATACGAATCCTATTGGACATATTTTCAGCCGGAAATTGCGGCAATGAGGGAGCAAGACGTTCCACTAGAGGTAAATGGTAAAATTTACTATGCCTCAAGGTTTATAGACGACGAACATTCACCAGTTAAAACCTATACATATTATGTTGATGAAAAAGCAAATGTATACTCTATGAACGCCAATATGAAGCTTGAAAAGGTGGATATCTATAACCAAAATATCTTGCCTGAGTACAGAGAGGACTACAGAGTTAAGCACGTATTTGATACTATAGATGTACTTCTTGATGATGGTTATATAGATGCACAGGCGGCTATTGATGAGCCTAAATTTGCGGCGTCAAGAATTATAGATGGAAAGTACTACTACAATGTGGCTGTTCCTTACCTTGACAGAAATGATATTTTCCTAGTGGACAACTATGGAAATGTTTTTGTAGAAAATGCGGATAAGTCACTAACACAGGTTGAGCCTCAATATAAGGCTCAAGCAGAGGAAATTACACAAGCAACACAAGAATAGATATTAGAGTTGAGAGTTGAGAGTGAGTTTGATTTGCTCACAATGACGAATTACGAATTACGAATTACGAATGACGAATTAACTAAAAAAGTATAAATTTTTTCAAATATATTGATTTTTTATTATATATGATATAGAATAAAGTCATAGTCAGTATATAGGCAACAAATTACATAATAAAAGCCTTAATTAAAAATATTTTAATGAAAAGGAGAGCTCTCGTGGAACAAGAAAAAGTATATTATATAGTAAAAGACATAATCGGTGACTACGCAATACTTGTTGATGCAGACGGAACAGAAAATCAAGTAGCTATGTTTTTCTTACCACCAGAAACAGACATTGGTGTTAAGCTTGTATACGAAAATATGGACTATACAGTAATAAAATAAAATGGAGGAATAAAAATTATGACAACTCTTTATGTAAAGGATATCCACTGTCAAAAATGTGTTCAAAGAATTGAGAATGCACTAAACAATGCTAATATCAAATTTACACTAAACTTTGAGGAAAAGACAGTTATTGTTGATGACGCTGATGTAGAGGCTACAATAAGTGAGCTTGACGATCTAGCATTTGATGCAGAGGTTAGATAAGTGACTAGTATACTAAATTAATAAAAACTAAGAGATGAGAGATGATTGTGCGGATATACGTGCCTCATCTCTCATTTTTTATATTAAAACTTATATATTTAATATAAAAACCAATAATTATTTATAATGGTTGTAAATTTATATTTATTTTTCACTTTATCATTGAAAAATAAAAGAAATTTTGTTATAATAATACAGTGTATATTATAGCATCAAAAGTTTTATGAAAAGGATTTGAATGAATGAAGGATATACAGCTTAATAAATATGATATAGATGTTATCAGCGGAAAGAAAACAGAGGAAATAGGAGCTTTAATTAAAGAGCTTCGAGATATAGTTTCCTACCATTCCGATAGATATTACAATAAGGATGCTCCGGAAATAGAGGACTATGAGTACGATGCTCTATTGCATAGGCTTATGGCTTTGGAGGAAAAATATCCAATGTTTGCAGACCCACTATCCCCAACTGTCAGGGTTGGCGGAGTAGCAAAAAATACCTTTGCACAGGTGGAGCATAAGGTTCAAATGGGTTCTTTGCAGGATGTATTTTCTTTTGATGAGCTTCGAGATTTTGACCAAAGAGTAAGGCAGGTAATAGACACACCTATATATACAGTAGAGCCAAAGATAGACGGACTTTCAGTGTCGCTTGTATACAGAGATGGTGTTTTGGTACAGGGCAGTACACGCGGAAATGGCTTTGTGGGTGAGGACGTAACCGAAAATATTCGTACGATAAAAACTGTACCCTTAAAGCTAAAAAAAGATGTACCATTTTTGGAGGTAAGAGGAGAGGTATATATGTCTCCTGAAAACTTTAATAAGCTTGTGGCACAGCAGGAGCTAAACGAGGAGCAGCCCTCAAAAAATCCTCGTAATGCGGCGGCTGGCTCACTTAGACAAAAGGACTCAAGGATTGCGGCTAGGCGTAAGCTGGATATTTTTGTCTTTAATCTTCAGCAGGTTGAGGGAGTAGAGCTTAATTCCCACAAGGAAAGCCTTGACTACCTAAAGTCAATAGGCTTTACAGTTAGTCCATCATATTTTGTGACAGATGATATAGAAAAGGCTATTTCTGAGATACAAAAGATAGGAGACAACAGAGGAGATTATAATTTTGGAATAGACGGAGCTGTTATTAAGGTAGATAGCTTTGCGGATAGAAATAAGCTAGGTATGACAGCTAAGTATCCAAAGTGGGCTGTGGCATATAAATATCCTCCAGAGGAAAAGGAGACTAAGCTTTTAGATATAGCAGTACAGGTTGGCAGAACAGGAGCAATTACTCCTACAGCCATTTTTGAGTCAATACAGCTTGCGGGTACAACAGTAAGTAGGGCAGTGCTACACAATCAAGACTTCATTGATGAAAAGGATATTTCAGTTGGAGATATAATTGTTGTGCGTAAGGCAGGAGATATTATTCCAGAGGTTGTGCGTGTTGCAAAGCATATTGAGGGTGGTGAGAGATATAGACTTCCTACAATATGTCCATCTTGTGGCTCGCTTTTGGTAAAAGACGAGGAGCAGTCGGCTATTAGATGTATTAATTCGGCTTGTCCAGCTCAATTTGTACGCAGTTTAATTCATTTTTGCAGTAGAAATGCTATGGATATAGAGGGTATGGGTGAGGCAGTTTGCTTGCAGGTTGCCGAAAGGGGACTTGTAAAAAGCTTTGCTGACATATATACTCTTACCTTTGAGGATTTACTGACACTTGATGGCTTTGCAAAGAAAAAGGCTGAAAATCTATTAAAGGCTATCTCAAAATCAAAGGATAAGGAGCTTTCAAGTCTTATATATGGTCTTGGAATAAGAGAGGTAGGAGAAAAGGCGGCAAAGCTTTTAGCTAAACACTTTGGCTCACTCCAAAATATCCGAGAGGCTACTATGGATGAAATAACTCAGATAGATGGATTTGGAGAGGTTATGGCAGACTTTACAGTCAAATTTTTTGCGGATGAAAGCAATAGCAAAATTTGTGATAGACTTCTAGAGCTGGGACTTAATACCCTGTCAAACGATGCTCAGTCAAGTAATATTTTTGAGGGAATGACATTTGTACTAACTGGCACACTTCCAACTATGTCCCGTAAGGAGGCATCCGAAATAGTCGAAAAAAATGGTGGCAAGACTTCTTCGTCTGTATCGAAAAAGACAAGCTATGTACTAGCTGGTGAGGAGGCTGGCAGTAAGCTTGACAAGGCTAATGCTCTTGGAGTTAAGGTAATTACAGAGGAAGAATTTTTAAATATGCTTAACTAGTAATTTTAGTTAATAATTTTATTTTTATTATATAGAAGGAGAAAATATATGAAAGTTGATATGGATAAGATAGCTAAGCTATCAAAGCTTAGTATCAGTGACAGCGAAAAAGAAAAGTTTGAAAAGCAAATTGAAAATATGATTGCTATGGTAGAAAAGCTACCAGAAATAGATGGTAAGACCTATGTTGATGCAAGTAAGAGAATGGAGCTACGTCCAGACGAGGTACAGCCATCAATGGATAGAGCCTCACTACTAGAAAATGCACCAGAGGTGCTTGCGGGCTGTGTTGCAGTTCCAAAAACAATGGAATCATAATTTTTTAAAAATATAAGGCTAAATATAAGTCTAAAGGAAAGGGTAAAACGATGAATTTATACGAATATACAGCGTCCGATTTGCACGAAAAGCTTGTAAATAAAGAAGTAAGCGCAACAGAAATTGCAAAGGACGCCCTAGACAGAATAAACGCTACAGAGGATAAGGTAGGTGCTTTTGTTACAATAACAGAGGAAGTAGCTATGGCACAGGCAAAGGCTACTGATGAAAAGATAGCTGCTGGCGAAAAAATAGGTGAGCTTGCAGGTATTCCAATAGCTATAAAGGATAATATATGTACAAATGGAATAAAGACAACCTGTTCATCAAAAATGCTTATGAACTTTGTTCCTCCATACAGCGCCACAGCATACGAAAAGGTGCTAGAAAACAGTATGACAGTAGTTGGTAAGGTTAATATGGACGAATTTGCAATGGGTTCTTCTTGTGAAAACTCAGCAGTTAAGCCTACTCATAACCCACGCAATCTTGACTGTGTACCAGGTGGCTCCTCGGGTGGCTCAGCAGCTGCTGTAGCCGCTGGACAAGCTACTCTTTCCTTGGGTACGGATACAGGCGGCTCTATCCGTCAACCAGCAGCATTTACAGGTACAATAGGTCTAAAGCCAACCTATGGCAGTGTTTCAAGATATGGACTAGTAGCATTTGCCTCATCTCTTGACCAAATAGGACCAATAGGCAGAAGTGTTAAGGACGTAGCAAGCCTATATTCAGCTATCTGTGGAGCAGATAAGCTAGATGCTACCTCAGCAAGAAGAGAATATCCAAATTTTGCCTCCCTACTAAATAGCGATGTAAAGGGACTAAGAATAGGAATACCAAAGGAGTATTTTGGTGACGGTGTAGAGCCAGAAATAAAGGAGGCTGTTATGAATGCAGTTAAACAGCTTGAAAAAATGGGTGCTACAATAGTTAATATATCACTACCAAGTACAGACTACGCTCTTGCAGCCTACTATATTTTGTCATCAGCAGAGGCATCATCAAACCTTGCTCGCTTTGACGGTGTTAAGTATGGTTTTAGAGCAGAAAACTATAATGGACTAAATGATATGTACGAAAAGACAAGAAGTGAGGGCTTCGGTGACGAGGTTAAGCGTAGAATAATGCTTGGCTCATTCGTACTAAGCTCAGGCTACTATGATGCACACTATAGCAGAGCAAAGCTTCTTCAGGAGCAAATTACAGCAGAGTTTGCAGAGGCATTTAAGCTGTGCGATGTGCTAGCAACTCCAACAGCCCCTACAACAGCCTTTAAGCTTGGAGAAAATATGTCTGACCCAATGAAGATGTATGCAGGCGATATAAGTACTGTTACAATTAATATAGCAGGACTTCCTGCAATTTCAGTTCCTTGCGGAAACGTAAACGGACTACCAGTAGGACTACAGCTTATCGGTGCTAAGTTCTCAGAGCAGACACTACTAAATACAGCTTATGCTTATGAAAATAGCTTGGGCTCACTATGCTCAGTTGCAAATTTGTAATGGGAAGGAAGAAGTAAATAATAATGAAATATGTTACCGTAATCGGTCTTGAGGTTCACGCAGAGCTTAATACAAAGACTAAAATATATTGTGGATGTAAAAACGAGTTTGGTTCAGAGGTTAATACAAATTGTTGCCCTATATGTCTAGGTATGCCTGGTACACTACCAACTCTAAATGAGAGCGTTGTCGATTATGCAATAAAGATGGGTTACGCCCTTAATTGTAAGATAAACAGAATAACAAAGATGGATAGAAAGAACTACTACTATCCAGATTTGCCTAAGGCATACCAAATTTCACAGGATGATATTCCACTATGTGAAAATGGTTACCTTGATGCAGTTGTTGATGATAAGGGTAATACAAAGAGAATAGGCGTTACTCGTATTCACATTGAGGAGGACGCAGGTAAGCTAATTCACGCCGATGGCTATGATGGAAAGAGCCTTGTAGACTTTAACCGTTGCGGTGTTCCGCTTATCGAGATAGTTTCTGAGCCAGATATGCGTTCAGCTGATGATGCAAGAGCCTACCTTGAGGGAATAAGAGCTACGCTACAGTACCTAAATATTTCTGACTGTAAGATGCAGGAGGGTTCAATTCGTTGCGACGTAAACGTATCTGTTCATCCAGAGGGCAGTGATAAATTCGGTACACGCTGCGAGATGAAGAACGTAAACGGCTTTACAAATGTTGTTGCGGCAATAGAGTATGAGTCGAAGCGTCAAATAGAGATACTTGAAAATGGTGGAGTTATTAACCAAGAAACACGCCGTTGGGATGCTGTAAAGGGTGAAAGTGTGCTACTTCGTACAAAGGAGGACGCACAGGATTACCGCTACTTCCCAGACCCAGACCTTATTACAATAGTAGTAGATGAGGATAGACTAGCAAAGCTAAAATCTGAGGTTCCAGAGCTACCAAACGCAAAGCTTACAAGATTTATGACAGAGTATTCTCTACCATTCTATGAATCAAATCTATATGTTGAAAACGTTGATAAGGCAGACTTCTTTGAAAAGACAGCAAAACTAAATAAATGCCAACCAAAGAATATTAGTAACTGGATTTTGGGCGACATTTCACGCATACTTAACGAGCAAAATAAGACTGTTGCCGATATGAGCCTAACAGCAGAAAAGCTTGCAGCTATGATAGAGCTTATCGAGAAAAAGACAATTTCAAATACAGCGGCAAAAACTGTTTTGGAGGAAATAATATTTACAGATAAGCAGCCTATGGACGTAGTCAAGGAAAAGGGACTAGCACAAATTAGTGATACTTCAGCTCTTGAGGCAATAGTAACAGAGGTGCTTGCAAATAACCAAAAGGTTGTAGCAGACTTTAAGGGCGGAAAGAGTAACGCTATGGGATTTTTGGTAGGTCAATGTATGAAGGCATCAAAGGGACAGGGTAACCCAGCAGCGCTAAAGGAAATACTTGTTAAACAGCTAGAGCAAATGTAATAAACTAGGAGAGAGGGAGAAAAGATATGGCAATAAAGACAATAGCAATAGGTAACGACCACGGTGGTACAGAGCTAAAATTTGAAATAGTAAAAAGACTAGAGGCGTCAGGCTATAAAGTAATAAATAAGGGTACAGACACAACCGAGTCTGTTGACTATCCAGATATGGCAAAGCTTGTTTGTGACGAGGTAAATGCAGGAAACGCAGATTGCGGAATACTAATTTGTGGAACAGGCATAGGAATAGGAATTGCGGCTAATAAGGTTAAGGGAATAAGAGCCGCTATGTGTTCAGATTGCTTCTCAGCAAAAATGGCACGTGTTCACAACAATGCAAATGTAATTACCTTTGGTGCAAGAACAATAGGACCAGAGCTTGCATGGTCAATAGTTGAGTCATACTTGTCAGCTGAATTTGAGGGTGGCAGACACGAGACAAGAGTAAACAAAATTATGGAGCTTGAAAATCTATAATAGATATAGAAAATTATAAGTAGGAGGACACAATGAAGAATTTATTTAAAAACGCAGTATTTCTAACGGTAATTATGATAGCCTTAGCTGCGGGTTCTGCATTTGCGCTCGATAGCTTTACAGATAAATATATACCGCAAAATAATGACTCCACTGTGTCAAAGCCAAACGATAAACCCGAGACGAGTCAGAGCGAAAGCTCCTTTAATCCGATTAGACCATCAAATGGTGGCATTAAGGGAGGAAATGTTGCGGCTGTAAAGGATGGACGACTACAGGCAAATGCGAATAAGCCCCAAAATCAAAATCCAGATATATTTTCATATAGCCTAAATCATAGTATAACCTTTTCATCACCAGAAGCTGACGGAACAATAATGGTGGAAAATGACCCAGGAAATAAGGACGCTATGCAGCTATGTTTATATGTTGGAGATGAGCAAAAGCTTATATATGCCTCGGCTATGCTACAGCCAAACCAGCACATAAACGGTGATAAGCTCCTAGTTAAGCTAAAAAAAGGTGAATATTCTGCAACAGCGGTTATAAGTGTATATGACACAGAGACCGATGAGCTTAAAACCTCTATTTATGACGAGGTAAAAATAACAGTAGATGACAGTTGGTTTAGTATGTTTGGCTAATAATTGTTATTAAACAGGATTGGAGTTGTTAGTAATGAGTGATGTAATGCAGAGAAATCTGACTATGCTTACAGATTTTTATGAATTTACAATGGCGAATGGTTATCTTAATAACGGTATAGGAGAGCGTGAAGTAGTATTCGATATGTTCTTTCGCAGAATACCTGATGGTGGCGGATTTGCAATATTTGCAGGTCTTGAGCAGGTAATCGAGTATATGGACAATCTTGTATTTACAGAGCAGGATTTACAGTATTTTAAGGATAAGGGAATATTTTGTGATAAGTTCATTGACTATCTTCGCAACTTTAAATTTACTTGTGACGTATGGAGTGTAAGGGAAGGCACACCTATCTTTCCAAACGAACCTATTGTTACAGTAAAGGGACCGTTAATGCAGGCTCAAATGCTAGAAACTATGATACTTTTATCAATAAATCATCAGACACTTATAGCTACTAAGGCAAACAGAATAGTTAGAGCGGCAGACGGAAGAGCAGTTGTCGAGTTTGGCTCACGCCGAGCTCAAGGCTACGATGCGGCAGTTTTGGGAGCTAGAGCGGCATATATAGCTGGTTGTGCTGGTACAGCCTGTGCAATAGCAGATCGTGATTATGGTATTCCAGCCTCTGGTACAATGGCTCACAGCTGGGTACAGGTATTCGATAGCGAGTATGAGGCATTTAAGGCATACGCAGAAATTTACCCAACAAATTGTACACTTCTAGTCGACACCTACAATGTACTTAAATCTGGTATCCCAAATGCAATAAAGGTGTTTGATGATGTACTAAAGCCAATGGGTATTCGTCCAAAGGGCGTAAGAATAGATAGTGGAGACCTATCCTATCTATCAAAGAAGGCTAGAAAGATGCTTGATGATGCGGGCTACAGCGATGTAATGATAATGGCATCAAATTCACTTGATGAATACATTGTACGTGATTTGTTTGCTCAGGGAGCAAAGCTTGATGCTTTTGGAGTAGGAGAAAATTTAATCACAAGTAAAAGTGAACCAGTATTCGGTGGAGTATATAAGCTTGCGGCGGCAGCCGATAGCAAGGGCGAACTAATTTCTAAGATAAAGGTAAGCGAGTCAGTAGAAAAGATAACAACACCAGGCTTTAAAAAGCTATATAGATTTTACAGTAAGGATAATGGAAAAGCACTTGCAGATTATATTTGCTTGCACAATGAGGAGGTTTGTGACGACGACGAGCTAACAATATTTGACCCTAATGCAGTTTGGAAGAGTAAGCAGATGACAAACTATGTTGCAGAGCCACTACAGGTGCAGGTATTTAATAAGGGTAAAAAGTGCTATGAGAGTCCGTCAATCGAGGAAATTAGAAGCTACTGTAAGGAAAAGATAGATACTCTTTGGGACGAAAGCAAGCGCTTTGAGTATCCTCATAGATACTATGTAGATTTATCTCAAAAGCTATATGATGAAAAGCAGAGACTTTTGTCAGAGGTAGGACAATAAGCTAGGCTAAATATAAAAAGTCTTTTTGTCGGCAGTGATTATTATTAACCACCGCCGACTTTTTCTAATATGTAATTTTAAGTTGAAAAAAAATCTATTTTGATTTATAATATTAGTAGTATTTTTATTTTAAAGGAGAACATTTATGTCAGAATCAAATTTTTTATATCTGGAGATAGCTATGATATACATAGCTGTATTTGTAGCAGTTGGAGTATTTTTGGTAACATTCTTTGCAAGAAAGTCTTACCTTAAAAAACACAGCATATCTACAAAGAAAAAAGTAGCTAAATATCTTAAAAGTCACGGACGTATTCGTATGTGGAAAGTATTTAATAACGTAGAGCTTAAAAGCGGAAATGAAAGTGTAGTTTGTGACCACATAGTAGTAAATAATTATGGAGTATTTTTAATCAACGATTTGTACCACGGCGGAGCTATCTGGGGTGAGGCAGAAAATGAAAAGTGGCTTCACCTAGTTGGAAAGGACGAGGAGACAGGCGAAAAAGAGGAGATAGATAATCCTATTTATCTTAATAATAAGGCTCTAAATGTATTTAGAGCTGTGCTTGCGGAAGAAAAAATATACAATGTACAAATTGAACAGCTTGTTGTATCAACACAAAAGGCAACAAAGATATTTGTTACAAAGGCGTCAGATGTAGTAGTTCCATTCAATAAGCTAAATTCATACTTTGATAAGGTTAAGTTTGAAAAGGATAATAATACCGAGGTTGACAGAATATCAGAGGTAATAGGAAAGTACATAGCTAAAAAGTGATTACAGATTTTTTAAGTGTCTATAATTATATAAGAGAGAGACTACTTGAATACAATATCGAGGAAGTCGGATATTGTAATTTAAACGAGGTAGATACATCCGTACCCTCAAGAAAGCTTGCTCTTTTGCCCAAAAGCGGAAGTGTTATATGTATACTTGCACCATTTTATATAGGAAAAAAAGAAGAAAGGAATATAGCCTATTATGCTATGTCAAATGATTACCACGTGCTAATGGGAAATATTCTTGACACAATAACCTCTGAATTAAGGGGAAAATATCCACAAAATATATTTTATGGCTTTGTGGATACCTCCCCAATAAATGAGGTTCGCCTTGCGGCTAGCTGTGGGCTTGGTGTAATAGGAAAAAATACTCAGCTTTTAACTAAGAAATATGGCTCATATTGCTTTATATGTGAAATAGTAACAGATATTGAGTGCAAAAGCTTAGATATTGAGCCACAGCCTTGCATAGGCTGTAATAGGTGCATACTAGCCTGCCCGACAGGTGCTATTAATGAAAATGGACTTAATGCAGAGCTATGTCGTTCCGAGCTTACTCAGAAGAAAAAGGAACTGAGCCTTTGGGAGCGTGAGCAAATAAAGGACGGTGGCTATGTGTGGGGTTGTGACATCTGTACAGAGGTCTGTCCGTATAATACTAAACCACTAGAAACAAAGCTCGATATGTTTAAGCATAATATTAACCCAATTGTCACACGAGAAAATTGTGATGAGCTGATAGCTGTAAAAAGCTATGGATGGCGAGGGAAAAAAGTGATACTTAGAAATTTGGGTATCCTAGAGGAAAATAAAAACTAAGCTAAGAAATTTGCTTACCGAAAGGAAGAATAATTTTGGAAATATTAGATAAGTCACAGTATGATGAATATGAGGAGTTTGTATCACATCATAAAAATGGTGAGCTTACGCAGTCTGTGCTATGGCAAAATGTAAAGAATAATTGGAAATTTGAAGCGGTAGTTTCAAGGGATAAGAACGGCAAGATACAGGGAAGCTGTGGAGTTCTTATAAGAAAGCTTCCGATAGTTCCAACAACATTTATGTATGTTCCAAGAGGACCTATTTGTGATTGGCACAATGAGGCTATCTTGAAAGACTTAAAGAGCGGACTAGATACTCTTGCAAAAAAATACAAGGCGCAGGTTGTAAAAATTGACCCATATATCTCGGTTAATGACAGAGAATTTGCCGACATTATGAAGAAGATGGGCTTTAAGAGATTTTATGATGAAGTAGGCTTTGAAACAATACAGGCAAGATTTAATTATGTTCTAAACGTAAAGGATAAAACAGAGGAAGATATACTAAAGGGTATGACTCAAAAGGCAAGATATAACCTTAGATATTCAACTAGACACGATATAACAGTAAAGGTAGGCTCAGCTAGTGACCTTGACGAGTTTATGCGTATATATAAGGTTACTGGAGAGCGTGACGGCTTTAGCATAAGACCAAAGGACTATTTTGAGAGAATGCTTGCTATGGGTGAGGATAAGGTAAGGCTATATATGGGCTACTATAAGGATAAGGCGGTTTGTGGAGCTATTACTTCAAATTATGCAAGTAAATGCTCATATATATACGGTGCATCCGACAATGCCTACAGACAGTATATGCCAAACTATCTAATGCAATATGAGATGATTAAATGGGCTTTGGAGACAAAGTGCGAAATTTATGATTTTCAGGGTATAGCAGGAGATATAGAGAACACAGAAAATCCAATGTATGGCTTATATAGATTTAAAAAGGGCTTTGGCGGAGAAATTGTAGAACTACTTGGTGAGTATGACTATGAGTACAAGCCTTTTATGTGTAGACTTATGGATTTTGGAATGAAGCTAAGAAAGGGAAGGAATAAATAAAATGTCAGATACACCTCTTTTCAGCGCTGTAAATAAAATATTAGATGACAAAAGAATAAGGTTTTATATGCCTGGACATAAGGGTGTTATGGATGAGCCTTTTTCAGAGATAGCAAAATATGACATTACAGAGATAGATGGCGCAGATAGTCTATATGATGCAGAGGAGGCTATTTATAAGCTGGAAAAGGAAATAGCACGCTCCTATGGCTCGGAATGTTCTGTTATATCAGCGGGCGGAAGTACACTTTGTATACAGACTATGCTATATCTTGTATCAAGACGTGGAAACAAGATAGTTGCGGCAAGAAATATTCACCGTGCGGCAGTTAATACAATGGGACTTCTTGATATGAATCCTGTATGGTTAAGCCAAAAAATGATTGACGGCGACGGTTCATCAATAAGTGGTATAGCCGCTCAACCAACACCCAGCCAGATAGAAAAGGCATTGAGCCAAAATCGTGATGCGGCGGCACTATATATTACCAGTCCAGATTACTATGGACAAATGGCAGATATAGCGGCAATAAGTGAAATATGTCAGAAATATGGTATATGGCTAATTGTTGATAATGCTCACGGAGCACATCTTAATACAGTCGGAGCACAGTTCCACCCAATACAGCTAGGAGCGACAATGTGCTGTGATTCATTTCACAAGTCCCTGCCATGTATGACAGGCTCGGCGGTGCTTCATATAAATAAGCCAAATATGTATTATAAAGCGAAGTATGCTATGTCAGTTTTTGGAAGTAGTAGTCCGTCCTATCCAATAATGCTATCTATAGATAGAGCCTTACCAAGAATGTCAGGGACAAATGAGGGACTTATTTCTCTAGCGAAAAAAATAAGCGAAATAAAAGAACAGCTTATGGACTATGGCTACGAGACTATCAATAAATTTTTGTGCGACCCAATTAAGCTTGCCGTTGGATTTAGAAGAATTGGCTATACAGCAGAGGAATTTGCCTCATACATAAGAACAAAAAATATAGAGCCAGAATATGTTTCAGAAGCTGTAGCAGTATTTATGATGACGGATAAAAATACAGAAGAGGAAGTTGACTACCTAAAGGACGTACTCCTCTCGTTACCGAGGAAAAAAGCACTTCCTATAGTAGAAGAAATATACAGAATACCAAAGCAACCAGTATCTATACAGGACGCTATGAAAAGACCTCATATAAAGCTTAGTGTAGACGAGGCTGTTGGTAGAGTTGCCGCGAGAATGGTGAGTAAATGTCCGCCAGGAGTGCCTATAGTTATCCAGGGTGAGGAGATTACTGAAAAATGCGTAGAAAAGCTTAAAAAAGCGGGAATAAAAAAAATATTTGTATTGAGATAATCTCTAGCTAAGCTAGAGGCAATATGTATGGCTCTGTGCCGAAAGGAGTAATAATATGAAACTAATACTTGCAATAGTATCAAACGATGATGCATCAAAGCTATCCTCAGCACTTACAAAGGGTAAGTTTTCAGTTACAAAGCTTGCCACAACAGGTGGATTTTTGATGTCAGGAAACACGACACTACTAATAGGTGTTGAAGAAGAAAATGTACAAAAGGTAATTGACATAATATCGGAAAATAGCCGAAAGAGAACAAAGATAGTGCCATCAACAGCTACCTTTGATATGGGTGTATATTCAAGTATGCCAGTAGAGGTTGCAGTGGGTGGAGCTACAATATTTGTAATAGATGTTGAGCAATTTAAAAAGGTATGATTAAAAGATGAGCTTTTATGAAAACAATATTTTAAATAGACAGCTCCCAAAGAATATATGCTCAATGTTCGAGGAAAACAGGATTTTTCACGCAATAGTTTTTGAGGGCGATGATTTAGGAAGACTAAAGGAATATGCCCTTGCATTTGCAGGCAGAATTATGTGTGAGGGTGACAGCACGAGTGGTATGTGTGGAAGCTGTATACATTGTCAAAAGGTGCTTAAACAGGTGCATAAGGACGTTATTTTTCTTTCCTCTACAAATGGAAACTATACCAAGGAAGCCATAAGAAATATGCGTATTGAGGTTTTTAAAACTCCAGTTGAGGGAAAAGCTAAGGTATATATTTTTGAACGAATTGAGGATATGAGCGAGGAGGTACAAAACCTTCTCCTAAAGATTATCGAGGAGCCACCAGCAAACACCTATTTTGTTATGACGTCAAAAAATAGATACCTATTACTTAATACTATTGTTTCAAGAGTAGTTTCCGTAAATATTCAGCCATTATCGGTTGCTGATTGCGAAAAGAGGCTTAAGCTATTCTATCCAAACAATGACAAGCTGCACGAAATAGCAATAATTACAAATGGAAATTATGACGAGGCAGAAAAAATAGTAACTGACGAAAAAATAGGTAAAAAATATATGCAATGTGTGAAGGCTTTTATATGCTTGTGCAAGGGTGACAGATATAATTTTCTAAGCAATATGTATAGCTTTGAAAAGGATAGAAAATCCTATGACGAGGCTATTAATATTATGCTTTCACTACTAAAAAACAATGAATTTATGGAAAAATTTAATCTAAAATCAAAAAAGAAGCTAAGACTGTATGATGTACTTAATAATTCACTAGAAAAATCATCACTAATGGTACAGCTACAGATATTATCAATATTGATTGTAGAAAACTCGTGTAATATATGAAAGGAATATGCAAGTTGATAGAAATAGTAGGCGTAAGATTTAAAGACGGTGGAAAGAATTATTATTTTAGCCCAAACGGAGCAGAGCTTGATGTTGGTACAAAGGTTATAGTTGAAACAGCTAGAGGCATTGAGGCTGGAGTAGTTACAATAGCTAACCGAGAGGTTCCAGATGAAAAGGTTGTGCTACCGCTAAAAAGTGTGATTAGAGTTGCCACAAAGGAGGATTTAAAGAAAATAGCTGAGAACAAGAAAAAGGAAAAGTCAGCTTTTAATATATGTCTTGAAAAGATAGCGGCAAATAAGCTAGATATGAAGCTTGTCGATGTAGAATATACATTTGACGGAAGTAAGATTTTGTTTTACTTTACTGCAGAGGGTAGGGTGGATTTCCGTGAGCTTGTAAAGGATTTGGCGGCTGTGTTCCATACAAGAATAGAGCTAAGGCAAATAGGTGTGCGTGATGAGGCAAAGCTATTGGGTGGACTTGGTATATGTGGCAGACCATTTTGCTGCAAGACATTTTTGGGTGAGTTCCAGTCGGTTTCAATAAAGATGGCAAAGGAGCAGGGACTTTCACTTAATCCAACAAAAATATCGGGTACTTGCGGACGACTTATGTGTTGTTTAAACTATGAGCAAGAGGCGTACGAATGCCTATTAAAGACAACTCCAAAGGTTGGCGCAAGTGTTATGACTAGTCAAGGCAAGGGAACAGTAGCGGAAGTAAACCTACTTACTGGAATGTTAAAGGTACACCTTGATAGAGCCGCAGAGGGAGTGTGTGAAACCTACAACAAAAAGGATGTTAAGCTTCTTCGTGATGGCAAGATAACTATTGATGCTAAAGAGGCGGCAAGCCTAAAGCATTTGGAATAAAAAAGAGACAATCTCCTTAAAAAGGGGGTTGTCTTTTTTGTCGGGCGTCCCCGATTAAAACTTTCAAAGAGTGCATCCGAAAGTTTTAGTAAATTTTCCCAAAAATCTATAGATTTCCGTTGTTGTAGCAAGGACTAGAGGAATTATCATCCTCATTTCCGTCTGCTGAGCGAGGGCTGTAGCATGGGCAAGGGAGACACAAATTGTATTCCTTACCAGTAATACAGGTTGCTCTTAGAATATACTTTTGATTTCCACAACAGGGCTTACCCTTAATGCAAATTACATAGGCTGTTACAAATACTGTTCTTGCCTTATTGTGAGCTGTCTTTTCATCTATTTCAAGTGTTACATAGCCATTTGTGAGTGTTCTTCCCAGACAAGGATTTACATCTCTGAGAACAATGTTTACATTGTCGCAGGAGGTAAAATCTACGTCTATACTAATAGGAACAAAGTCCGTACAGCATTTATTTTGAGTTAAAAGCTTACACATTTTAGCGTTATTGAGTGTACAGTTTATTTCACATTTTTTAAGTCTTCTATATTTAATCATAAATATCAACTCCTTTTACTGTATTTTTTTCTACGTCCTACTTTATAATATGATAGGTATTTTATTGTGTTACTTACTTAAGAAAATCATAATTTCTAATTTAAACTTATACTTTTTAGTCTACACTCTTTATAAGCTTTAGGTATAATGACATTTAGTAGAATATTTTTATATAACTATTCTTTTAGTTAATTCGTAATTCATTTTTCGTCATTCGTCATTTGTCATTCAAATTTAACATAAGCATACCTATTTGCTAATAATTTTATCATATAAATATGATATTTTAGTCTTGCTATTGACAGAAAGCTTTTAAACTGATATATTTATTGTGATTACTTTAAATATAGAAGATATTTTAAAAATAAAGGTATATTTAAGCCTAAGCTTTTCAAATAATATAACTTGAAAGGTTTATAGTCATAGAAGACAACAAAAATACTAATAATCGAGGATTGAATTATACTAATAAATATACCTTATCAAACGAAAGGGAAATATATGAGGAAAACAAAAATAGTTTGTACGATAGGACCAGCAACACGAAGCGAAGAGACAATAAAAGAATTAATTAAAGCAGGAATGAATGTTGCTAGACTTAATTTTTCGCACGGCTCTCACGAATATCACTTGGGAACAATAGAAATGATTAAAAAGGTAAGAAAAGAGCTTGATTGTCCTCTTGCTATCCTACTAGATACCAAAGGCCCTGAGATAAGAACAAAGTCTCTTAAGGACTCAAAGCCAGTAGTTTTGCAAAAGGATAACAACTTTCTACTTACAACAAGGGATGTTGAGGGAGACGAAAAAGAGGTTTCAATAACCTATAAGTCACTTCCCCAACAGCTTTTTATTGGTACAACTGTGCTTATTGATGACGGCAAAATTAAGCTCACAGTAGAGCAAATTAATGATACAGATATTATTTGTAAAATTAATAGAGGTGGAGAGCTTGGCGAGAAAAAGGGTATAAATATCCCTGGAATAAATATAGATATGCCATATCTAAATGAAAATGATAAGGCGGATATTCTTTTCGGTATAGAAAATGATGTTGACTTTATAGCCGCATCCTTTGTAAGAACAAAAAACGACGTTACAGATTTGCGTAAGTTTATAAATTATAATTCAGGTCACGACATAAAGATTATATCTAAGATTGAAAATATGGAGGGCGTGGATAATTTCGATGAGATTTTACGCAATTCAGATGGTATAATGATAGCTCGTGGTGATATGGGTGTTGAGGTCGAGTTTGAGAAACTACCAGGCCTACAAAAAAGATTTATAAAAAAGTGCTACCAATCAGGTAAAATGGTTATAACAGCAACTCAGATGCTTGAGTCAATGATAAAAAATCCAACTCCTACAAGAGCAGAAATTACTGACGTTGCAAATGCTGTATTTGATGGAACATCAGCTATTATGCTTTCTGGAGAGACAGCTATGGGTGAATATCCTATAAAGGCTGTAAAGGTAATGGCAAAAATTGCTCAGCAGGCAGAAAAGGACTCATTCGATATGAGCTTTTACTCAAATATAAGCTACGAAATGGACGAGCATGACTCAACAAACGCTGTATGTGATGCTGCTTGTACAATGGCAAGGGATATACACGCAAAGGCTATTATTGCTCCTACTATGGGCGGCAATACTGTACGCAATATGTCAAAATTCCGTCCATATCAGCCAATAGTTGCATCAACTCCTAAGGAAAAAACATTTAATCAGCTTGCTCTTTCGTGGGGAGTATATCCAGTTATGGCACGCTATCAGCATACATCAGATGATTTATTCCTACACGCAATCGACTGTGCAAAGATGATAGATATAGTAGAGGATGGAGACCTAGTTGTAATAGCTGCCGCTATGCCACTTGAGCTTCAATCAAATACAAATATACTAAAGGTTGAGGTAGTAGGGAATAAGAAGAGATAAGTACTGTAATCATATAAGGAGTGTGTATTTGAATGAAACAAAGTTATATTCTTACCACGGATAATTCGTGTGATTTTGATGACAATTATTATTCTGAACATAATTTGCCATGTGTATATTTAACATATACTATTGATGACAAGACATATGGTAATTCAGATGAGAGCCTTTCACCAAAGGAATTTTATGATAAAATAAGAGACGGAGCTATGCCACAAACACAGCAAGCCAATCCAGAAACGATAAAAAGCTTTATCGAGCCATTTTTAAAGGACGGAAAGGACGTTTTGCACGTTGCATTTAGCTCAGGACTAAGTGGTACCTATCAAAGTGCTTGCATAGCTGCCGAGGAATTGCGTGAGGAATATCCAGACAGAAAAATAATAATAATAGATAGCCTTTGTGCATCTGCGGGACAGGGATTACTTCTTCACGAGGCTGTATTAAGGCGTGATGCAGGTATGTCAATGGATGAGCTTGCAAGGTGGATAGAAGTAAATAAGCTAAACCTTGTTCACGATGTTGTAGCTCACGACCTATTTCATTTACAAAGAGGCGGACGAGTAAGCAAGACAGCCGCAATAGTGGGTACAGCACTTGGAATAAAGCCAGCGATATATCTAAATAATGAGGGCAAGCTTGTACCATATTCAAAAATTAGAGGTAAGAAAATTGCCCTTAATTTAATGGCGGATAGACTAGCTAAAAATATAGCCTTAGATGTATCAGAAAACATATTTATTTGTCACAGTGATGTTCCTAATGAGGCAAGCGAGCTTGAAGCTATGGTAGAGGAAAGAATAGGCAAAAAGGTTGCAAAAACTGTATATATAGGCCCGGTTATAGGCTCCCATACAGGAGTTGGAACAGTAGCTCTCTTCTATTTCTCAAGAAACAGAGAAGTACCATCTATGATAGTAAAATAAATAAGACTTATATTTCAGTCTGTAAAAAAACACTTCATAAATACAATATTAAGTATTTATGGGGTGTTTTCATTATGAGAGTTGAGAGTGGGTCGCTGTCGCTCACAATGACGAGCGATGTAGCACCGCACCTATATTCAGCCTAGTTTATTTTTAACTTACACTAAGTGCCTGAAAGCAAGACTTTATTTTGAATTTTGAATGACGAATTATCGTTAGAGTTGAGAGTTGAGAGTTGAGAGTTGAGAGTTGAGATAGCTAGACGGATAGTTTTTTTCAAAACTCTTAACTCTAATTATAATTTATAAATCAAAATTAATATCGCTGTCGGGCG